>Ga0157369_10000631_pt1 | contig 45670 bp, 36 predicted proteins | sample C25metaG_FD_113461 | JGI IMG/M metagenome (GOLD analysis project Ga0157369, IMG submission 113461) | Corn rhizosphere microbial communities from Kellogg Biological Station, Michigan, USA - C2-5 metaG | ecosystem: Host-associated > Plants > Roots > Rhizosphere > Soil | place: USA: Michigan... | reverse complement strand
GGCGGAGTACTTCCGCGACGTGCAGAAGCAGGACGTGCTGCTCTTCATCGACAACATCTTCCGCTTCACCCAGGCGGGCTCCGAGGTGTCCACCCTGCTCGGCCGCATGCCGTCCGCTGTGGGATACCAGCCGAACCTCGCCGACGAGATGGGCGTGCTCCAGGAGCGCATCACCTCGACGCGCGGCCACTCGATCACCTCGCTGCAGGCCATCTACGTGCCCGCAGACGACTACACCGACCCGGCCCCGGCGACCACGTTCGCGCACCTCGACGCCACCACGGAGCTCTCGCGTGAGATCGCGTCGAAGGGCCTCTACCCGGCCGTGGACCCGCTGGCATCGACCAGCCGCATCCTCGACCCTCGCTACCTGGGTGAGGACCACTACAACACGGCTGTCCGCGTGAAGGCGATCTTGCAGAAGAACAAGGAGCTGCAGGAGATCATCGCCATCCTCGGTGTCGACGAGCTGTCCGAAGAAGACAAGGTGACCGTCGCGCGCGCGCGCCGTATCCAGCAGTTCCTGTCCCAGAACACCTACATGGCGAAGAAGTTCACCGGTGTCGAGGGCTCGACCGTTCCGCTGAAGGACACCATCGAGTCGTTCAACGCGATCGCCAACGGTGAGTTCGACCACGTGGCCGAGCAGGCCTTCTTCAACGTCGGTGCCATCTCCGACGTCGAAGAGAAGTGGGCGAAGATCCAGAAGGAGAACGGCTAAGCATGGCCGCGGCTCTCAACGTCAGCGTCGTCTCGGCGGACCACGAAGTGTGGTCCGGCGAGGCGACGCAGGTGATCGCCCGCACCACCGAGGGTGAGATCGGCATCCTGGCCGGCCACGAGCCGATGCTCGCCATCCTCGGTGCCGGTGAGGTGCGCGTGACGCTCCCGGGCGGCGAGAAGGTTCACGCCCAGGCTGCCGACGGCTTCCTGTCGGTGGACAACAACCGGGTCATGGTCGTCGCCAGCAAAGCGGAGCTCGTCTAGTCGCTGTGCTGTTCCTGCTTCCGCCGTCGGAGACCAAACGCGACGGCGGCGTCGGCGGGCCGCTGGACGTCGACGCGCTGGCCTTCCCGGCACTGAATGGCGCCCGTCGGGAGGCGATCGACGCCCTCGTCGCTCTCTCGGCCGACCACGCCGGGAGCATGTCCGCACTCGGCCTCGGACCCCGGCAAGCGGCCGAGGTGGAGCGTAATCGCATCCTGCTCACCTCGCCCACCATGGCCGCTGCCGACCGGTACACCGGCGTGCTGTACGACGCCCTCGATGCCGCCAGGCTCGATGCCAACGCCCGCGCGTTCGCGCACGAGCATGTGCTCGTGCATTCGGCGCTGTTCGGGCCGGTGCGCTTCGAGGATCCCATTCCCGCCTACCGGCTGTCCCACTCCTCACGGCTGCCCGGGCTGCCGCTGAAAAAGCACTGGAGGCGGTCGGTCGGGGCGGTGCTGGCCGAGGTCGACGGCCCGATCCTCGACCTCCGCTCGGAGGCCTACGCGGCCCTCGGCCCCGCGCCGGAGCGCCCGGGCACACGTTATCTGCGGGTCGTCGCCGATGAGGGGGACGGGCACAGGCGCGCCCTCAACCACTTCAACAAGAAGTCGAAGGGTGAGTTCACGCGCGCTTTCGCCGAGCACCGCCCCGACGCCCAGACAATCGATGAGCTCTGCGATTGGGCGGACTCTGCCGGTTTCCGGCTGTTGCCGGGGTCGCCGGGCGGGCTCCAGCTCGTCGTCAGCCAGACCCTGCCGCAGCGCGCCTGATCCGGCGCCGCCGGCGCGAGTCAGGCGGACGCTCGGCCCGGCTCTCGCGTCACACCGCGTGCGGGATGCCCTCGTGCGTCAGGAGCCACACCTTGGTGGGCACGCCCTCGCCGGCGCTGTAACCGGTGATGCGCCGGTTCGCGGCAAGCACCCGATGGCACCCGACCAGCAGGGGGAGGGGGTTGGCCCCGACCGCGCCCCCGACGGCGCGGCCGGAGCCGGGTTTGCCGATCTCCCGCCCGAGTTCCCCATACGACGTCACCTCACCGAAGCGCAGTGCAGCGAGGCGGTCCCAGACGCTGTGCTGGAAGGGGGTGCCCGTGGCGTAGCGCACGGGAAGGTCGAACTCTCGCCGGGTGCCGGCGAAGTACTCGCCGAGTTGGTCGCGCGCCCGCTCCAGCAGGGGAGAAAGCCGCTCCGGTTCGGTTTCGAAGGGCAGGTGTCCGTCGCGCTCGATGGTGAGCGAGAGGATGTGTTCCGCGTCGGCGGTGAGTTCGAGGCGTCCGATCGGGCTGTCCACCCGCATCAGGAAAGGGGCTGAGCTTGTCATGCCTCGACTGTAACGGCGGCATCCGGCGCGCACGGCATGGCAGAGAAGCTGTGGACAACCGCCGGGTTGCTCAGCATGTGGAGGAAGGGGGGCCGTCGTCCACGAAGCGCGGGCGGCACGCGAACCAGCCGGCGATCACGCCTGGGACGGTGCTCGCGGCGAGCACAAGCAGTGGGCCCGACCATGAGCCCGTGGCTTCGCGGAGGAAGCCGAGGCCGATCGGTGCGAAGCATGCCAGTCCGTAACCGATGCCCTGAACGAAACCTGACACTGCTGAGGCGGTCTGCGCCGTCCTCGTCCTGGCGTTGACGAGGGTCACGCAGAGGGGGAAGGTGCTCACGCCGATTCCCAGCGCGCAGATCCACACCAGGGTGCCGCCGAGTGGGGACAGGAGCAGGCCCAGGTACCCGGCCGCGAGGATGATCGCGCAGGCGACGACCACGACGAAGGGGTTCCGCATGCGCGTGGCCACCCGGGGAACGACCACGGCGGCCACCATGCCCCAGGCGGAGTAGAGGGCGACCATTGTGCCGCCCAGCGCGGCGCTGCCCCCTGCATCCGTGAGCATCGCGGGGACCCAGGTGATGATCCCGTAGTTCGAGAACGACATCATGCCGAAAAGGATCACGAGTCCCCAGACCGTCGATGACCGCCCGATCCTGGGCCGCGCGCCGTCCGTCGGCGGGTGCGCCGGTGCGTGGTGGGCGGCGGGCAGCCGGACTGCCAGCACGAGCCAGACGACCGCGGCGAGCGCGGCCGGTGCTGCCCAGATTCCGACCGAGAAACGCCAGGAGGCCGCATGCGCGACCGGGACGGCGAGGAGCGGAGCGACGAACTGACCGAGCTGCATCACGATCAGGTAGAGCGACGTCCACAGGGCGAGTCGATGCGCGAACCAGCTCTTCACCAGGGGAACGATCACGACGTTCGCGGCTCCGATCCCGGCCAGGGCCGAGACTGTAGAGAGCGCCAGCACGAGGGGCGTTGGCGAGAAGGCGCGCAGGAGGAGCGACAGCGCCGTCAGGCCGAGCGCCACCGTGGCCGTGCGCTCCAGCCCGAACCTGCGAGTGACCACCGGGGCGAGGAACCCGAAGACGGCGAACGAGGCGGCCGGGATCGTTCCGAGCAGCCCAGCAAGTGCCACACCGAAGCCGAGGTCGGATCCGATGATCTCCAAAAGTGGCGTGAACCCGGTCACGGCCGTTCGGAGGTTCACAGCGGTGAGCACGATGGCGAGCCCAGCAGCCATGGCCAGATGTGCACGCGGGGGCCGAACGGGGGATGGCGAGAGAACTGTCACGCTAAGCTCCAGTGTGAGATCGGGATGTTGATGGGATCATGGGATGAATAATGGCGAGTCTGCCACACCTCAGCCGGTGCGTCGAGTAGGTCTCATCGACCAAGCCGCCGCGCGCCTCCGGGACGAGGTGGTGTCGGGTCGTTGGCCAGTGGGCGAACGGATACCGACCGAGCCCGAATTGGTCGCCGAGTTCGGAGTCGGCCGGAACACCGTGCGCGAAGCGCTCCAATCGCTGGTGCACGCCGGCCTGTTGCGCCGCGAGCAGGGACGCGGCACCTTCGTCATCTCCGACTCTGAGCTGACGGGCACACTGCAGCGGCAACTGGCCGATGGCACTCGCCAGCACTACCTGGAACTCCGCCTCGCTCTGGACAGCACGGCGGCTTCGCTCGCGGCGCTGAGGCGCTCCGAAGCCGACGTCGAGCTATTGCGCCAGCTGCGCCTCCGCCGGGAAGCGAGCTGGTCGGTGGACGGTCCCGATGGACGAGCTCAGGCGGACCTCGCGCTGCACCGTGCGATCGTGGCGGCCACCCACAACCCGCTCTACGTGACGCTGTACTCCAGCATGCTCGACGTCTTCGCCGTCCACATGCGCGATGAGGAGAGTGAGGACGAGGGCGAGGCACACCGCCACCATCACGACCTCGTCGAGGCGATTGCAGACGGGGATGCCGACCGCGCCCGCGGCGCCGTGGCCGCCATCTTCGAGCCATTCATGGGCTGACTCGAACGTGGGTGCCGGAGCGGCGGAGGAAACGGTGCGCCGGGCCGGGCACGGGGCCGGGCGCCGCGCGAGCCGAGGGGAATAGTCTGGGGTAATGGCAGAAATCGACTATCGCCGGCTCGGCGACTCGGGACTCGTCGTCTCCAGCATCGGACTCGGGTGCAATAACTTCGGGAGGACCGGGACCGCCTCAGCCGACCAGGCCGGAACGAGCGCCGTCATCGACGCGGCGATCGATGCCGGCGTCACCCTCTTCGACACGGCCGACATCTACGGCGCCGAGCGCGGCCTCAGCGAAACGCTGATGGGACATGCTCTGAAGGGCAAGCGGGAGCAGATCGTGCTCGCCACCAAGTTCGGGATGGACATGGATGGGAAAAACGGCCCCGACTGGAACGCGCGCGGCTCGCGCCGCTACATCCGTCGCGCGGTCGAAGGGTCGCTGCGGCGCCTGCAGACCGATTGGATCGACCTCTACCAGCTGCACCGGCCCGATCCCGGCACGCCGATCGAGGAAACGCTCGCCACCCTCGATGACCTGATCACTGAGGGCAAGGTGCGCTACATCGGCCACTCCAACCTCGCCGGCTGGCAGATTGCCGAGGCCGAGTTCACGGCCAGGCTCCACAACCATCCGCGGTTCATCTCGGCACAGAACGAGTACAGCCTGCTCGTGCGCGACGCCGAGGAAGAGGTGCTGCCCGCCGTCAACGCGTACGGCCTGGGCTTCCTGCCGTTCTTCCCGCTCTACAACGGACTGTTCACCGGAAAGTTCACGAAGGCCGGCGGGCCGCCCGACAGCAGGATCATGGCCGTGCGGAAGCACCTTCTCGATGACGCCCCGTGGGACCTGATCGAGGAGTACCGCTCATTCTGTGACGAACGCGGCGTGACCATGCTGGCCGCGACCTTCGCCTGGCTGCTCGCCCAGCCCGGGCTCACCAGCGTGATCGCCGGAGCCACCAGGCCCGAGCAGATCGTGCAGAACGCCGAGGCCGCGACCGCGTGGAAGCCCACGGCCGACGAAATCGAGTGGATCTCCACCCTTTTCGTTTGAGGCTCCCGCCGAGACCTCCCCGTCCGGTCGAGACCGTCCGGCGCGCCGGGCGGGTTCGACCGCAGCAGACGGTGTCGGCGAAACTGTGCGCTCGGGTTAGGGAGTGAGCCGGCCGGCGAACGATGCTGCCGGCCGACTCACTCGGGACGAAGGATGATCAGACGTTGCGCCGGACGGAACGCATGATCGCGGCGATGATGCCGATGACCAGCAGGATGATTCCGATCCACAGCAACCACTTCACGGCAGAAACGAAGATGCCGAGGAAGAGTCCGATCAGTCCGATGACGATGAGTATTACTGCTAGCGATGTCATACCCCTGAACGTACCCCCAGACACTTCACAGCGAAAGGCCGAACTTTCCACAGCCTGAGGGTCTAAAGGAGTTATGCACTGTTCGCGGTGCGGCGCGCACCTGAGCAGGCCCTGCGGCGAGAGTGTCGGCATGCAGCCAACCATCATCAAAACAAGCCGGGCACACGACTTCCTCGCCCTCGTTCCGCAGCTCACCGGCTTCCTGCCGCGAAACAGCGTGGTGCTCGTCGCGTTCCGCGGTAACCGCACGTGCGGCGCCCTCCGGTTCAACCTGCCGGAGCCGGAGGCGACGACGGCCGTGCACCAGCGGATCGCGTCAACACTCACCGGCATGCTCTGCAAGATCACCGGGGTCGACGCCGTGGTTCCGGTCGTGTACACCGACCAGCCCTTCCGCAAGCCGGGTGGGATGCCGCAGCAGCGGTTCGCGTCGTCCCTCGTCGCCGCCGCGGAGCGCTCCGGGTTTCTCGTGCGCGACGTGCTCTGTGTAGCCTCCGACGGCTGGGGCTCCTACGACGACCCACAGTGCCCGCGGAACGGCCGTCCCCTCTCCGACATCGCCGGCTCCGCCGTCGCCCTCGCCGCGCCCCCGCCGCCCGGAACCATCGAGAGCCTCGCGACGCTCCCCCACGCCGACCGGGGGCTCAAGGAAAAGGTCGGGCGGCTCTACCGCCGGCAGCGGAGGTTCGCCGCCGACACCCCGGCGCTCGCCCTGGGCGACAGTGACGTTCTGGACGCCATCACCGCCGCCGAGGAGATGCTCCTGTGGGAGGAGCAGGCGCCCGACGCCGAAGCGCTCGCGGCGCTCCTCATCCTCGTGCAGGCACCGCCGACCAGGGACCAGGTGATGCTCCAGGTGGCCTTCGGGGAGGAGATCGGTGTTCTCGCTCGGGACCTGAACCGACGCTACGAAGCGCTGAGAGACGCGACGGGCCGAAGCTTCGATGAGATCGCGCTGGCAGAGAGGGAAGCGGCGGAACGGGAACGGGGCTCGGTTGGCGAGGCGGCGCAAGCGGGCGTCCTCCTCGGCAAGCTGCTCACCGGCTCGTCACGGGAACGCCCCGACCCCGACCGGGTGGAGGCGGCGATCGTGAGGCTCCAGCTGATGGTCGCCCACGCTCCCCGTGCGGCCCGGCCCGCGCCGCTGTGCATGCTCGCGTGGCTGTCATGGACCCTCGGACGAGGATCGGTCGCCGGCATCTTCATCGACCAGTGCCTCGGCATCGACCCCGGCTACAGCATGGCGCACACGCTGGGTGCGATGTTCGACGCCGGTCACCTGCCGGAGTGGGCGTGGGCGGAGCCGGACGCGGGCTGAGTGCCGCGAGCGGCGGGGCGGACCACGATTAGGATGGGCCGCGACCGTCACGGGTCGTCGATTCGAGGAGGCCGCATGGTCGAGGGCACCGTCACCGCCTCGCCCTCCGCGGAACCAGGCCCGTGGATGTTCGTCATCGGCCGTGCGTTCCTGGCTGCCGTGCCCGCCGACGCCGATCAGGCGATCGTGCAGTCGCTGGCGGCCTTCGCCAGCCACGCGGTCGTCGACCTGGAGTCGATGGTCACCCTGCTGCCCATGAGCGGCGACGGCGCCCTCGCGAGCTTCGCTCTCGTGGTGCCCGAACCCGGTTCGGGCGGTGCAGCCGTCTCGGTGCTGGTGCGCGGTTCGCTCGCCGTCGACGTCTACTCCGTCGGCGGCTCCCGCCGTTTCGGGGCCGGCGGCGTGCTGCCCTGGCTGCTGGCCGATTTCCAAGCGGTCACCGGCATCGTGATCGGTGACAGCGCGGTGCCGCCGGCACCCCTCGCGCCCCACGCCGCCCCCCTCCGCGAGGTCGCCGGCACGGGAGTGCGCCTCACGTGGCAGCTGACCGCGGGCACCCCTGACGCCGCCGCCCCGGCCAGTGAGCCGACCCGAGCGATGCACGTGCCCGACCACCTGAGTGACGCCGTCGCCGACACGGCCGCGCGCACGGGCACCGCCGTCGCCGACACCATTCTCCTGCCGTCCTCACCGCGTCGGCACAGTGCCGCGAGCACCACCATGACCACCGACTCCCGCGAGGAGCTGCCGCGGTACGGCTTCCAGCTCGGGGGCTGCGCCTACCGGCTCGACCGCTCGTACTATCTCGGCCGGCAGCCGCGCACACCGCGCATCCACACCGGACCGACTCCGGGCCTTCTCAGCGTCCCCTCCCCGACCCGTTCCGTGTCGGCAACCCACCTCGAGATCCGGCAGGAGGGCGACGCCGTCGTCATCACCGACCTCGGCTCCACCAACGGCACGGTGCTCTTCCCGCCCGTCGGGGCAGGGGAGCGACTGCGGCAGCGAACCTCCCGGACGGTCGTGCCGGGTACGAGAGTAGACATCGGGGACGGTAATATCGTCGAGATCCTGCCGGTGAGCGGGGACGACTCCTCCTTGCCGCCTGCCCAGAACCGGAAGGCACAACCGTGACCCACTTAGGTCAAGACTCGACCAGCTTCACGGCTAAGCCCGCGGGGTCAGACACCACGGTCGAACTGGCCTGGGCGGCCCGCACCGACACCGGGCACCGCCGTGAGGTGAACGAGGACAGCGTGGTGTGCCAGCCCCCGGTCTTCGCGGTCGCCGACGGCATGGGCGGCCATTCCGCCGGTGACGTCGCCAGCGGCGCCGTCGTCACCCGACTGGCGGAACTCGCCGGATCGGAGCTGTCCGACCCGCTCCCCATCGACCGTGCGCTCAGCCTGTCGGTCGAGGACATGGCTCGGGGGGCGGGCGTGACCGACCTCGGCACCGGAACGACGGTGACCGGGGCGGCCCTCGCGAACCTGTCCGGGTCGGTGCAGTGGCTCGTGTTCAACATCGGCGACTCGCGCGTCTACCAGCTGATCTCCGGCGTGCTCGAGCAGGTCACCACCGACCACTCTGTCGTGCAGGAGATGGTCGACGCTGGACGCATCACCCGAGAAGAAGCGGATGTGCACCCGCAGGGCAACGTCATCACCCGCGCCGTCGGCTTCCATGAGCCGCCCATCCCCGACTACCGGGCACTGCCGGTCCGGCCGGGAATGCGCCTCCTCATCTGCTCCGACGGGCTGACGAAGGAACTGACGCCCTACGGCATCCGTCATTTCATGATCTCGAACCCGACGGCGGCCGCAGCGGCCGACGCGCTCGTCGAGGCCGCCCTCGGAAACGGCGGCCGCGACAACGTGACCGTCATCGTGCTCGACGTGATCGCCGTCGACGGGGAGCACGCCGACTCCTCCGCCTGACGCTGGCCCCCGAGTTGGGGGTGCGGCAAGCCGGGTAACGTGCCGCCTCGGCAGCGGGGGTCTCCGGGCGGCTGCCTACAATTGGGGGACCATGCCGTGATGGCGAACTCGACCGGGTCGGCGGCGAGTCATAACCACTCAGGAGGCGGATGATGGCTCGACGCTTGCCGTCCGCGCCGCCGAACCTCGCCGGCTTCAGCTATCTCCGTCCGCTCGGCTCCGGCGGCTTCGCCGACGTCTTCCTGTATGAGCAGAACATGCCCCGCCGCCAGGTGGCGGTCAAGGTGCTCCTGGCAGAGGTCGTCAACGACCAGGTGCGCCAGCTGTTCCAGGCTGAAGCGAACCTCATGGCGCAGCTGAGCTCACACCCTTCGATCCTCACGGTCTTCCAGGCGAGCGTCTCGGCGGACGGCCGGCCGTACATGGTCACCGAGTACTGCTCCTCGACGCTCAGCCAGCGCTACCGCACCGAACCGCTTTCCGTCGCCGAGGTGCTCCGCATCGGCATCACGATCGCCGGCGCCGTGGAGGCCGCACATCGGGCCGGCGTGCTGCACCGTGACATCAAGCCGTCCAACATCCTGGTCACCGCATACGGGCACCCGGTGCTCTCCGACTTCGGCATCGCCGCCACGGTGAGCGAAGCGGAGCACTCCGAGTCGGTCGGGCTGTCCATCCCGTGGTCGGCCCCGGAGGTTCTGCGTGACGAGGTGTCGGGGTCCGTCGCGTCCGAGGTCTGGTCGCTCGGCGCGACCATCTACTCGCTGCTGGCCGGACGGTCGCCCTTCGAGGTGCCGGGCTCCGAGAACACCTCCGGCGAGCTCATGGGACGCATCCAGCGGGCGGTCGTTCCCCCGATCGGGCGCGACGACGTGCCGCCGCGTCTGGAGTCGATCCTGCGCCGTGCGATGTCCAAACGGCCCTCGAGTCGGCAGCAAAGCGCGCTGGAACTGGTGCGCGAGCTGCAGTCCGTCGAGGCGGAACTCGGCTACGGCCAGACGCCCCTCGACCTCATGGTCGACGAATGGGCCAGCCACACCGCGGTCGACCCGCACGACCAGACCCGCATCTCCCCGCGTGCCGCGCTCGCCCCCGCTCCCCGCGCCAGGCGTCGCACCGTGACGGGCCGCGGGCTCCCGGCGGCCTCCCAAAGCCGCGGCAGCCACGGTCATTCCCTGACCCGGCCGCCGCGCAGGCCCGGGAGCATCGCACTGCTCGCCGCGCTCATCACGGCTTCCGTGCTCATCGTCGGCCTCGCCGCCGTGTCCGTGTCGCTCCTTGCCGGTCGAGCGTCGGGCGACATCCCGTCGGTGGGCAACATCACCGGCACGGTCGTTGGCAGCACCGTCCTCTTCAGCTGGCCGGATCCCGGGGTGCGCCCGGACGACAGCTACGTGGTCATGACGGGCACAGGCGAGAGCAGCGTGCAACGGCAGACCCAATTCGCCATCGATCCGCGCGGGGAGGACCGGGTGTGCATCCGGGTCACCGTGAGCCGGCAGGGGACCAGCGGCGCGCCCAGCCGCGAGAGCTGCGTGGACGTTCCCGCCGGGAGCGCCCGGTGAAGCTGCGTGAGATCACGCGTCACCGCTCGGCCCTGGCGACAGCGATCAGCGGCGCTGTGGTGGCGGCCCTCGTCGCCGCTGTCGCGGTGGTTTCGAGCGGATACACCGCGGAGCGATTCGACCTCGGTGACGGCGCCGTCTGGGTGAGCAACAACGCGCGGCACGTCATCGGCCGCGCCAACACTGTCATCCAGCAGCTCAACACCGTGGTCCCCACCGGCGACTCAGAGGTGCAGGTGGTGCAACAGGGGGCCACGGTCCTGGTCGTCGACCAGGGGGAGGGGTCGCTCAGCATCATCGACCCGGCCACCGCAGAGAGCACCAAGACGGTGCCCATGCCCCCGGAACCGGCCGTCTTCCTCAGCGGTGACCGCGCGGTGGTGAGCTCGGCGGGGAACGTGTGGAGCGTCCCCGTCGACGAGCTGGCCAATTTCGACGCCACCCAACGGCCGGCGCTGGCGCTCGGCGCCCTGTCGGTGTCGGCCATGGACGCGGACGGACGGTACTACTCGTTCTCGCCGTCCACCGGCGTGGTCTCGGTCGTCGCCCCGGACCAATCCGTGGTGACCACCCCGGTGGACGCCGGCGCTGACGACGACAGCTACCAGATCTCGAGCGTGGCCGGCAGCTGGGCGGTGCTGAACCAGACCAGCCGGCACCTGCTGCTCCCGGGCCGCGACGTCGACCTGTCGTCGCTGGTCAGCGGAACCCCGGTGCTGCAACAGGCCGCCACCACCGGGCAGAGGGTTCTCGTGGCCCATGTCGGCGGCCTGGTGGCGGTGTCTGCCATTGACGGGAACGTGCGGCAGCTGGTCACGGCGAGGAACGGGGCACCCGCAGCCCCGGCATCCGTCGGCGACTGCGCTTACGGCGCCTGGGCCGACGGCGCCGCGTGGCGCTCCTGCGGCGCCGACGCCGAGGGCGCCATCTCCACCCTCGACGGCATCCAGGGCGACGCGCAGCTGACCCTGCGATCCAACGGCGGCAGTGTGGTGCTGAACGACCAGGCATCCGGCGCCACCTGGGCTCTCCAGCATGGCAACCGCCTGATCGACAACTGGGCGGAGCTGATGGACTCCAAACACGATCGGCACGAGGTGGAACACGCCGCCGCCGACACCCCACCCGACGTCGAGAAGTCCCAGGTCGCGCCGGTCGCCGCCGACGACGAGTTCGGGGCGCGCCCGGGGCGCACCAGCACCCTCCCGGTGCTCCTGAACGACTATGACGCGAACGCCGATGTGCTCCTCATCACGGAGCTGCGACCCCGTGACGCAACGCGAGCGACCCTCACGATTGTCGCCGACAACCAGCAGGTGCAGGTGGCGGTGCCCGAATCCGCCTCGGGCACGCTGACCTTCGACTACACCATCACCGACGGCCGCGGCGGCAGCGACTCAGCCACCGTCACGGTCACCATCCGCTCCGACGACGAGAACTCCCCTCCCGTCCAGGTGCGCCCCAGCCAGGCCAGTGTCGCGGCCGGCGGCCGGGTCACGAGCCGCGTGCTGGGCGACTTCGTCGACCCCGATGGCGACCCCGTCTACCTTGCCCGCGCTACCGCCGTCGCGCCGGCCCGCGTCGGATTCACCCCGGACGGCGCCGTCGTTTTCACGGCCCCCGATGAGGCGGCCACGGGTGCCGCCAGCCGGGTGGGCCTTCTGGTCTCTGACGGGCGCGCGCAGGGCGCCGGCACCCTCGCTGTGACCGTGCAACCCGCGGGTGCCGTGCCGATCATCGCTGACCCCTTCGTCGTGCTCGCGACCTCCGGCCACGAGGTCACCGTGTCGCCGCTCGCTCACGTCCGCGGCGGGTCGGGCCTGCTCCGCCTGAGCGGAGTGCCGTCCAAACCCGGCACCACCGTGACCCCTGACTTCTCCGGCGGCACCTTCCGCTTCCGCAGCGACGTGATCGGCACCCACTACCTCGACTACGCCGTCACCGACGGTCAGCAGAGCGCCACCGGGCGGGTGCGCGTCGAGGTGACGCCGCCCGCCGACGAGAACCGCGCCCCCGTCACCGTTCCGCACACGCTCTTCCTGCGTGGCCAGCATCCCGCCCTCGCCGATGTGCTCGCCACCGACGTCGATCCCGCCGACGGCGTCCTGCTGGTCACCGGGGTCACGTCGGCGCCGGCGGGCCTGCGTGTCGAGATCCTCGAGCAACGGATGCTGCGCATCACCGCCACCCGACCGCTCGATGACGGGCCGGTCGCCGTGGGGTACCGCGTGAGCAACGGGTTTGCGGATGCCACCGGCACGGTCACCGTGATCCCCATCCCCGAGCCGGCCCGCAAGCAGGCACCGGTCGCCACCACCGACAGCATCTCGGTGCGCGTGGGCGACGCGATCGACATCCCGGTGCTCGACAACGACGAGCACCCCGACGGCGACCCCCTGACCCTGCACCCCACCCTGTCCTCCGCGCTCGAACCCGGAACCGGCCTGTTGTTCCCCTCGGGCAATGTGTTGCGATACCTCGCACCTGCCCAGCCCGGCAACTTCACGGCCGTATACCGAGTCGACGCGCCTGACGGGCAGTTCGCCAGCGCCTCGGTGCACATCGCCGTGCGCGAGGCCGACGTCCTCTCGAACACCGCGCCGGTGCCGAAGACCCTCACGGCGCGTGTCCTCGCGGGAGCAAGCGTCAGGATCCCCATTCCCCTGTCGGGCATCGACCCGGACGGCGATTCGGTGCAGCTGCTGGGCCAGGAGACCAACCCGGAGAAGGGGGCCGTGACATCCGTCGACGCCGGCTCGATCACGTACCAGGCGGGGGAGTACTCGGCCGGCACCGACAGCTTCACCTACGTCGTCGTCGATGCGCTGGGCGCGAAGGCCACCGGGGTCGTCAGGGTCGGCATCAGCCCGCGCCTGGACGGCGCCCGCAACCCGATCGCGAACGAAGACGAGGCGACCGCGCGGCCCGGAAGCTCCGTCTCGGTGCAGGTGCTCGCGAATGATTCTGATCCCGACGGCAGCACGCTCACGGTCACCGGGGTCACCCCAGTCGTCGAGGGCGCCGGTGCCACCACCGACGGCGAGGTCGTTGTCGTCACTGCCCCTCAGGTTCCCGGCCGTTACGGCTTCGTCTACGACATCCAGAACGAACGCGGCGGAACGAGTTCCGCGTTCCTCACGGTCGTGGTGGCCGCCGACGCGCCGCTGTCCCGCCCCGAAGCCCACGACACCGTGCTCAGCCTCTCCGACATCCTCGGGCAGGATCACGTCGACGTCGACGTGCTGCAGCACGTGTTCTTCGCCGACGGCCCGCCCCGGGACCTCCGGCTGACGGTGTTGCCCGGCTACCCCGCCAGCGTCACGGCGGGCAAGGAGATCAGGGTGCAGATCGGGCAGAGCAGCCAGATCATCCCGTTCCGGGTGGCGCACCCCGCCGACCCGTCGATCGTCTCGTACGCCTTCATCTGGGTGCCCGGGTTCGCCGACGCGCTGCCACAGCTGCGCAAGGGGATGCCCCCGCTGACCGTGCCGAGCGAAGCGACCCTCACCATCGACATCAACGATTACGTCGTCGCCGTGGGCGGCCGCAGCGTGCGGCTGAGCGACCCCGACAGCGTCAGAGCGACCCACGGCAACGGCGCCCGACTCGCCGTCGATGGCGACACCCTGAGATTCACCAGCGCGCAGACCTACTACGGCCCGGCGTCCATCTCGTTCGAAGTCACCGACGGCACCTCCGCCGCCGACCCCGGCGGGCGCCGCGCCACGATCGTGCTCCCCATCGAGGTGACGCCCCGAAAGAACCAGCCGCCCACCTTCGACGGCGCAGTGCTCGATTTCGAACCCGGTCAGTCCAAGGTGATCGACCTGTCACGCCTCACCACCTACCCGTACCCCGACGACCGGGGCGAACTCGCATACACGCTGCTGGAGCCGAAGCCGGTCGGCTTCACCGCGACGCTCGACGGCCAGCAGCTCACCCTGCAGGCCGCAGAGTCCACACCGAAGGGGGCGCGCCAGGCCCTCACGGTGGGGGTGCGTGACAGCATCAACGACGGCCGCGCCGGCCGCATCGAGATGCGCATTGTCGCCTCCACACGTCCCATCGCACGCCCGGCAACGGATGCCGCGGTCGCGCCCCGCGGCACGACGACTGTTGTCGACGTGCTGGCCAACGACAACGCCACCAACCCGTTCCCGGACGTGCCCCTGACCGTCATCGCCGTCCGTGGCACCGCCGGCGCGGGCCTGCCCGGCGGTGTCGCCATCACCCCCAGCGCCGACAAGCGCCGCCTCGCCGTCACGGTGGCCGCCGACGCCCCACCCGTGGACCTGTCGCTGCAATACCAGGTGGCCGACGCCACCGGCGACCCCGACCGCTACGCCTGGGGCACCGTGAGCATTTCGGTGCAGGACAAGCCCGACCGCGTCAGCGGCCTCACCCTGGCCGGGTTCGGCGACCGCAGCCTCTCCGTGGGGTTCGATCCCGGCTCCGACAACAACGCGCCCATCACGGGTTACGAGATCACGCTGCGCGACGCGGCGACGGATGCCGTGGTCGGCACGAGCACGTGTGAGGCGACCGCCTGCACCGTGGCCACCCCCGGCAACGGGCAAGCCCACGCGGTGCGCGTGCAGGTCGCCGCTCGCAACACCCTCGGCCTGTCGCCGGCCGTGGCGCTGCCGGCGCCCGCCTGGTCTGACATCGTTCCGCCGGCGCCCGACGCGCTGGAGCTGGCCCCGCTCGACGGGGGCCTCCGCCTGAGCTGGAAGCCCGTGGCCACGGGCGCCGGCGGCAGCCCCGTCGACCGGTATGCCGTCACCGCCGGAGGCACCGCGCTCGCCGACGTCAGCGCGGCGACCTGCAGCCGAGACACGTGCACCAAAGACGTCGGCAACCTCGCGAACGGCGTCGACGTGACCGTCACCGTCAGCGCCCGGAACGACGCCTACCCGGCGCTGGCCACCTGGAACAGCGCGCAGGCCAGCGGGCACCCGTACGGCCCGGCGAGGGCGGGCGGGATCACGGCGATCGGGTCGGACGCTGACGGATCGGTCACCGTCAGCTGGGACGCGTTCGACGGGCAGGGCGACCCCATCGCCCGGTACTACGTGCAGCGGCTCACGAGTGATGCCATGCCCACCGGCGCCCAGGCCTGCACCGTCACACGTCCTGCGCCCGGGACGGTCGTCGCGCCAACGCCCGGCGGCACCGTCGCCGAGCAGGTCCGGGTCGACGGCGGCACCACCTCGTACCGGTTCGCCGGGCTCACCGACGACAACACCGACTATTACTTCGCCGTCTGGGGCTACAACCGGGCCGGCTGCGCCCACACCGCGGTCGCCCACGTGCTCGTGCGCCCGGCACCCGGACCAGCGACGGTCACCGGCGGCGGGATGGTGCAGAGGGGTGACGCGCGGGACTACCGGGTTTCGGCAATGAGCGCGGGATTCGCCTCGTACCGCATCCGCGCGGTGGGCGCCGCGGAGAGCCGGCCGTTCACGGTGAACGGTCTCCCGCGCGAGGTGCTCGGCCTTCCGTTCGGCGCGACGGCGCGCTTCGAGCTGCAGGGGTGCACGGCGTGGGGAGCGTGCGGGCCGTGGTCCCTCGCCGAAGCCCCGGAGCCGTCGCTCAGCTTCACCGTCTCCGACCTGGCATACGATGCCGGTACGGGCGTGTTCAGCTGGACGAACGGCCCGTCGAACGGCACGCTCCCCGCGGAGTACAGCTGCTACGCGGATGCGGCCCGGACGAGCTCCGGACGTGCCGGCGACACGGAAAAGGTCTGCGTCATCCCCGACGCTCCCACGAGCGGAACCGTTCACCTGACCGTGACCGTCAACACGCATCCGTTCACCTACGACGTGCCCGCCAACAAGGAAAGCGAACCGAAATGACGATGACCCCTGATGAGGCCGCCGGGTTCGCGGATGTCTTCGAGCGGCTCGTGCACGGGGTGGAGCAGGTGCTGCTCGGCAAGCAGCACGTCATCCGCACGGCGTTCACCGCGTTGCTGAGCGAGGGGCACCTGCTGCTCGAAGACGTGCCCGGAACCGGCAAGACGTCGCTGGCGCGGGCGGTGGCGGAGAGCGTTCGGGGCACGAGCAACCGCATCCAGTTCACGCCCGACCTGCTGCCGGGCGACATCACCGGCGTCAGCGTCTACGACCAGCGCACCGGTGGTTTCGAGTTCCACCGTGGCCCGATCTTCTCCACCATCGTGCTCGCCGACGAGATCAACCGGGCCAGCCCGAAGACCCAGTCCGCGCTCCTCGAGGTGATGGAGGAGGGGCGGGTCAGCGTGGATGGCGTGACCCATCCGGTCGGGTCGCCCTTCATGGTCATCGCCACCCAGAACCCGGTCGAGCAGGCCGGCACCTACCGGCTGCCCGAAGCGCAACTCGACCGGTTCCTCATCAAGACCGCCATCGGCTACCCCGACCACGCGTCGACCGTGCGCATCCTCGAGGGAGCCCTGCACGGCACGCAGCCGGCCCGCGTGCCCGCTGCGCTGTCGGCCGAAACGGTGGTGGAACTCGCTGCGCTCGCGCGCACCGTGTTCGTCGACCCCACGATCAACGACTACGTGTCGCGCCTCATCGAGGCCACTCGCACGGCCCAGGAGGTGCGGCTGGGCGCGAGCGTGCGCGGCGCCCTCGCCCTCATTCGCGCTGCCAAGACGCACGCGGCCTCCCTGGGTCGCCACTATGTGATCCCGGATGACGTGAAGTCCCTCGCCGAACCCGTGCTCGCGCACCGCCTCCTGCTCGATCCCGAGGCCGAGTTCGAGGGGGTCACGAGCTCCAGCGTGGTCGCCCAGGTGCTGATCGAGACCCCGTCACCCGGTGAGCGAGCCGGCGGATGAGAATCGCATCCGTCGTCACCGTTCTGGGGCGGTGGGTGATGGTGCTCGTCGCACTGTCGTTCGTGCTCGGCTACCTTCTCGGCTGGGCCGAACTCGTCGCCATCGGCTGGGCCGGGCTCGTGCTCACCCTCGCCGCGTCGCTGTACCTCCTGGGCCGCAACACGTACCGGGTGGAGCTCGGCATGACGGCCGACCGTGTCGTCGTCGGTGAACGCGTACCGGGCCGAGTCACGGTGGAGAACGCAGCGCAGCACCGGGTGCCCGGGGTGCGTGTAGAGGTTCCCGTCGGTGCGGGTGTTGCCGAGTTTCTCACTCCGAGCCTTGCCCGGGGTGCCGGCACCTCCGAGGAGTTCGTCGTTCCCACGGCGAGGCGCGGCGTGATCCCCATCGGCCCGGTGCACCTGGTGCGAGGGGATCCGCTCGGCCTGTTCCGCCGGGAACGCACCTGGGACGAGCGGCGGGAGCTGTTCGTGCACCCCCGCACCATCGGGGTCCCGAGCCTGTCGACCGGGCTCATCCGCGATCTCGAGGGCCGGCCGACCCGCGACCTGACCTCAAGCGACATCGCCTTCCACGCGCTGCGCGAATACCTGCCCGGTGACGAACGCCGTAACATCCACTGGAAGAGCACCGCCAAGGCCGGCACCTACATGGTGCGGCAATTCGAGCAGTCACGCCGCAGCCACCTGGTCGTGGCGCTCACCCTCCGCGAGACGGCCTACGCGACGGATGACGAGTTCGAGCTGGCCGTCAGCGCCACCGGCTCGCTGGCCGGTCGCGCCATCCGTGACGCCAGAACCGTCTCGGTCGTGGTGAGCGACCCCTCCCGCGCCGGAGCCGGGCGGGGCATCCGCACCCTCAGCACGCTCACCCGCGCTCGGATGCTGGACGACCTGAGTCGACTGGAACGGTCACCGGCGGGCATGCCCCTGGCCGACGTCGGGCGCCTGGCAGGTGAGAGCGCCGGGGGGATCTCGGTCGCCTTCCTGATCTGCGGGTCGACGACCACCCCGGCAGAGCTCCGGGAAGCGTCGCGTACCTTCCCCGCCGGCGTCGACGTCGTTGCGGTGATCTGCGACCCCGAGGCCGTGCCGAGCGTGCGCCGCGTCGCCGAGCTGACAGTGCTGCGCATCGGGTATCTGGAAGACCTGCAGAAGAGCTTGGCCCGATCGGCGGCCGCGTGACCGGGCGCCGCGAGCTGCGCGCGCGACATCGCGGCCGGTGGCGCGGATTCGCAGCCGGCAACGCCGTCGCCATCGCCGCGAGCATCGGCGTCGCCGCCGCTGAGCTCTGGCCGGTGTACCAGAGCCCGGCGTACGTGCTGATGGTTGCCGTGACCTGTGCGATGGGGCTCGGCATCGCTGTCCTCGGCGCGCGGTTCCGCTGGCCGGCGTGGGCGCTCGTCATCGCCACCGTGGCCGCCTACCTCGCAACCGGTGTACCCCTCGCGGTGCCGGGCCTGGCCGCAGGAGGCGTGCTTCCCACCGTGCAAGGCCTGCGCGAGCTGCTGGCCGCGACCGCGCTCAGCTGGAAGCAGCTGGTCACCATCGTGCTGCCGGTCGGCAGCTACCAGTCACTCCTCGTGCCCGCGTTCATCCTCACCCTGGTCTGCACGGTCGTCGCGGGGTCGATCGCCCTGCGCGCCCGACGCCCGCAGCTGGCGATGCTCGCCCCGGTGTCCATGTTCGTGGCAGCGATCGCGCTCGGGCCGGCCCAGGCGCCCGCTCCCACCGAACTCGGCATCGCCCTCTTCGTGGTGCTGCTGTTCTGGCTGATGTGGCTGCGCTGGTACCGACGCCGGTTCAGCATGAGCCTCGTCGCCCGCCGGTCGGCCGGCAGTGTCGAGCCCAGCGCCGTCGGACGCAGCACCGGTCGTGGCTTCGCCGCCGCTGCCGTGATGATTGCCGTGGCGGTGGCGGCCGGAGGGGCGGCGGCCGTCGCCCTGCCGTCGGCGACGAGCCGCGACGTGGTGCGTGCACGGGTGGAACAACCGTTCAACCCGCGCGCCTACCCGAGCCCGTTGTCCGCGTTCCGCAGCTACCTGCAGCCGGAACGAGCGAACCAGCCGATGCTGACGGTCACCGGCCTCCCGGCCGGTGGCCGGCTGCGCCTGGCCGCCCTCGACAGCTACGACGGGGTCGTCTACTCCGTCGGCAGCGACAGCGCGACCAGCGCCTCCGGGTCGTTCAGCCGGCTGCCGTACCGACTCGACCAAAGCGCCGTCGACGGGCATCCGGCAACAGTGACCGTCAGCATCGACGGATACGACGGCGTATGGGTTCCCGGAATCGGCGCGCTCGAGCGCATCACCTTCGGCGGCCCCAGCGCATCGGCCCGCGCCGACGCCTTCGTCTATAACGACAACAGCCGCACCGGCGCGGTCATCGGCGGCCTGGACCGCGGCGACAGCTACCAGGCGCAGTCGATCGTGCCGTCGACGACCAGCGACCTGGCGGCGCTTCGCCCCGGTGCCGCCGCGCTGCCCCCCATCGGGGTTCTTCCTGACGGACTCAGCGATGCCCTCGCCCGCTACGCTGAGCCCGGGCGCTCGCCCGGCGAGCAGCTTCAGGCCGTCATCGACGGGCTCACAACCGATGGCTACGTCAGCCACGGCGGAGGCAGCGGCGAGCCGCTGAGTCGCTCCGGTCACGGGGCGGATCGCATCAGCGAACTCTTCGAACGCACTCCCATGCTCGGCGACGCCGAACAGTACTCGGTCGCCGCCGCCCTCATGGCCAGGCAGATCGGCTTCCCGGCGCGGGTCATTGTCGGCTTTGCCCCGCGTCTGCCCGGCGCAGCCCGCGGCGAGGCCGTGACGGTCACCGGCGCGGACATCTCGGCCTGGATTGAAGTGCAGGATGCGCAGGGTGCCTGGGTGGCGATCGACCCCAATCCCTCCGAGCGTCCGGTTCCGCCTGCGTCACCGGACGACGCCACGGAGGTGTCCCGCCCCCGATCGGTGATCCCCCCGCCCCCGGAGGTCACCGCCCCCCAGCAGGACGTGAACCCGGCCGTCGGCGACGAACGCACACCGCCCGAGCTTCCCGATCCGATGCTCGCCCTGTTGCTGGCCGTCGTGCGGGTGGCGGCATGGTCGGCGCTCGCGCTCGCCGTGATCGCGCTGCCGTTCCTCGCGATCATCCTGATGAAGAAACGCCGGCGCTGGCTTCGCGCGCGTGCGTCCAGCCCGCTCGCCCGCATTCAGGGCGGATGGCGCGAGGTTGCCGACACGATGGCCGACTACGGGGTCGAGGTGCCACCGGGAGCGACGCGAACCGAGCTGGCGACGACGGTGGGCGGCGTGCGGCCGCTGGCGCTGGCATCCGTTGTCGATCGTGCCAGCTTCGCGCCGGGCGAACCCGAGCCGCGCGAGGCCGAGGAGGTGTGGCGGGCGGTGCACGACCTTCGGCGTGCGCTTGCTGCCGAGCGCACCCGGCGCCAGCGACTGCGGGCGCTCCTCTCGCTGCGCTCGTTCGGTCGGTACGCTGGAAAAGGCCTGAGCGGCCGGAGAGCGTGAGCGTGAGGAGGACCGTGGTGAACTGCCGGATCTGTGGGGCGACGCTGCCGGAGGGCGCGATGTTCTGCGGCGAATGCGGCAGTTCGTCGACCGCGACGCCCGTTTCGCGCCGTCGACCCGACCCTCGGCCGTCGGACACGACGATCATCCACGCGGTAGCCCCTGTGCCGCACGTCGTGTCGGTGCCGCTGGAACAGGCGGAGCCGAGGGAGCCTGTGGAGTCCCGGCCGGCGGCGGGCACGCGCTGGATGGCGGCGTCGTCGGCACCCGAGCGGGCGGGCGGCGAGCGTTTTCAGCTGCAGTTCTCCACGGGGGAGACGGTCTCGGTTGCCGGCACGGGCCTGCTCGGCCGCCGGCCGCTTCCTCAGCCGAGCGAATACTTCGACCAGTTGATCCAGATCAACGACGTGGGGATGTCGGTGTCGAAGAGCCACCTGGAATTCGGACAGGACCAGGGCCGGCTCTGGGTCAGTGACCGGTACTCGGCCAACGGCACCGTCATCCGGCGTCCTGACGAGGGGGCGATCCGCTGCGAGCCGGGTCGACGATACTTGGTGCCGAGGGGAACCCGCGTCGAGATCGCCGAGCAGTTCTTCATGGTCAGCTGACCGTGATCCTCCACACCTGACGCGCGAGCGTTGTCATCCACCGCCTGGAGCCGACGCCGGAGCGCGCGCGACGCATCGGGTTGGCTGGAAGGGTGGTGCTTCCCCTTGACCCGTCCTTCCGGCTGCCCACTCGGCCGCCTCCGCCGGCGCGACCCGGATTCCCCGTGGTCGCCGCGGCCGCTCCGCTGGCCGTCTCGGCGCTGATCTTCGCGGTCACCGGCTCCGCCTACGTGCTCGTGTTCGCTGCACTCGGCCCGGTCATCGCGGTGGCGACCGTGCTCGACGGGCGGCGGAGCGCGCGGCGGGCGGTCGCCCGGGAACGGGAGGCACTACGACGGGCGCACGATGCGCTGCGGGGCAGGGTGGCCTCGCACCTCGCCCGCCTGGAGGAAGAGGCACGGGACCAGGCGCCGGCGGCGGGCACGATCCTCGCCGGGCGGGCCGAGCACCGCCGGTGGGCGGCGGCTCCTCGTGAGGGCCCGCTGCCGGTCGCGCTGGGCACGGGATCGCTGCCGAGCGGCATCCGGATCGACGGCGGCGCCGACCCTGGCGCCCCGCCCGATGACCCGCGGGACGAGGAGGCGTGGGTTCTCGAGGAGGACCTCCGCCGCCACTCGGCGCAGCTGGCCGACGTTCCGCTTGTCGCCGACCTCGCGGGCGGGGTGGGCATCGTCGGGCCGCTTCCGCTCGGCCGGGCGGCCGCCCGGGGCCTCCTCGTGCAGCTCGCGCACCTGAACCCGCCCGGCAGCGTGGGAGTTCACGGCCCGGACCATCCGGAATGGGAGTGGCTCGCAGTACTGCCGCATGCCGCCGCCCGGTCGCCCGCGACGCCGGTCGCCGTGTGTGAGCGCGTGCACGCGCACGACGGATCCTGCCTGCTGATCCTCGCCGAGCATCCCGAGCAGCTGCCGCCGGGCTGTTCGGCCGTGCTGCGGCTGGCAGGCACCGGCGTCGCGACCATCATCCGCGCGCCCGGCCACTCCGCAGGGACGCCGGTTCGCCCCGAGCTCGTCTCGGTCGCCGAGGCGAGCCGTTTCGCCGGCGCGCTGGCCGATGCGGCGGATGCCGCCGGCATCCGCGCCAGCCAGACAGGCCTGCCCGAGCGCGTGCCCGCCGCGGAGCTCTGGGTGGACCTGCCGCAGCCCCGGCGAGCCGCCGCCACCCTGACGCTGGGCTGCGCCGTCGGGCGGAGTGCTGACGGCGTCGCAGCCATCGACCTCGTCGCCGCCGGCCCGCACGCCGTGGTCGGGGGAACGACGGGCAGCGGCAAGAGCGAGCTGCTGGTCACCTGGGTGACCGCCATGGCGGCCGCGTACCCACCCGAGCAGGTCACCTTTCTGCTCGTCGACTTCAAGGGCGGCTCGGCCTTCCGGCCGCTCGTGGCCCTGCCCCACTGCGTAGGCCTTGTCACCGACCTCGACGAGGGCCAGGCGGCCCGGGTGCTGGCCAGCCTGCAGGCCGAAATCCGCTACCGGGAGCGGGCACTGCGCGAGGTGGGAGCACGCGACGTCGCCGACCCGGCCGCGGCCGTCCGACTGCCCCGACTGGTCATCGTCGTCGACGAGTTCCAGGCCATGCTCACGGCCTTTGACGACCTGCACGCGCTCTTCACGGATCTGGCGGCGCGGGGGCGCTCCCTCGGCATGCACCTCATTCTCTGCACGCAGCGGCCCGCCGGGGTGGTGCGCGACGCTCTGCTCGCCAACTGCAACCTGCGGGTCTCGCTCCGGGTCAACAACCGCGCCGACAGCGTGGCGGTGATCGGTGCTGCGGATGCTGCCGACCTCCGCCCCGGCGAGCCGGGGCGCTGCCTCATCTCGGCGGGCGACGAGCGGCTGCAGCTCTGCCAGGTCGCGGTCACCGAGGAGGACGACATCAGGCGGGTAGCCGAGCGGTTCCGGGATTCGCCGGAGCCCCGCCGTCCGTGGTGTGAACCGCTTCCCGACACCGTGACCGCAGCCGACCTCGCTGGTGTCACCGCCGACGGGGTGGGCGCCGATGGCCCGTCGGCCCCGTCGGCCCCGTCGGCCCCGCGCGGTGCCGGCGTACGCATCCTCGGCCTCCTCGACGAACCCGAGGAGCAGCGGTACCGCATCGCCGCTTACCGCCCGGCCGTGGACGGCCACCTCCTGGTGCTCGGGGGCGCGGGCTCAGGCAAGACCGGGCTCGTGTCGACACTTGCGGCCGCGGGGGAGGACTGGGCGGTCCCGGCGACCGTGGAAGCGGTGTGGGACGCCCTGGAGGACGTCACCGTCATGCTGGACCCAGGCGGCCCCGAGCCGGGCGGGCGGCATCCGCTGCTGCTGCTCGACGATTTCGATGCGGTGTTCGCCCGATGGGGTCCGGAATATCAGGCGGCCGGGCTCGACCGGCTCACCGGGCTGCTGCGAGAGGGGAGAGACAGCGGGATCGGCGTCGTCATCACCGCGCAGCGTCTGGCCGGACCGCTGGCCCAGCTCACGGGCCTCTGCCCGGCGACCCTGCTGCTTCGGATGCCGAATCGCGAGGCGCACCGGGCCGCCGGCGGTGAGGCGGCCCAGTACGACCCGCACCTGCCCCCGGGCGGCGGCCGGTGGCAGGGGCATCGGGTGCAGCTGCTGGTTCCACCCCGCCATACCGTGACGCCGTGGGGGAAGCACCGGGCGGCGGCGTCGGCGATCCCCGCCGGGCGGCCCGTTCTCGTCGTCTCCGCGCGGCCCGCCGGTATCGCTGCCGCGCTCCGCGCCGAGCGCGGCGACGCGGCGGTCGTCGAACTCGGGGCCGGCCGGTCCGGACAGCTGGAGCTGCAGGCCTTGGGCGCGGGGACGGCGCTCGTGGCCGACCCCGACACCTGGCAATCGCACTTCGGGCTGCTCGCCGCGCTCCGCACGCGCACCGCGATCGTCTTCGACCGCTGCAGCCTGACTGACTACCGGCTGGTCAGCCGGCGCCGCGACCTGCCGCCCGTGCTCGCGCCCGAGCCCGATCGGCTCTGGCTGCTGGCCCCCGACGGCGAGGTCACCCGGGCCGTCTGGGCGGCCAAGCGGTGAGCGGCTCCCGTGCCGTCCTCAGGCGTCCACGCGTCAGGAGTGCAAGACGTCGGCAAGTGGCCGGTGAGGCAGTCCGTGCGCGGCAGCGACCGGCTCGTTCACCACCTCGCCGCCGTACACGTTCAGACCCTGCGCGAGAGCCGGGTCGGCTCGCATCGCGTCCTCCCAGCCCTGCCCGGCCACAGCGCGCACGAACGGGAGGGTCGCGTTGGTCAGGGCGTAGGTGGAGGTGTTCGGCACCGCCCCCGGCATGTTCGCCACGCAGTAGAACAGGGACCGGTGCACGGTGAACACCGGGTCGGCGTGGGTGGTGGGGTGTGAATCCTCAAAGCAGCCGCCTTGGTCGACGGCGATGTCCACGAGCACGCTGCCCTCCTTCATCCGCTTCACCAACGCGTTGCTGACGAGTTTGGGCGCCCGCGCACCCGGGATCAGCACCGATCCGATCACGAGATCGGATTCCACGACGGCGTGCTCGATCTCGAAGCTGTTGGACGCGATGGTCTTCACGCGGCCGAAGTAGAGCGCGTCGAGTTCGCGGAGCCGCTTGAGGTTGGTGTCGAGCACCGTGACATCGGCGCCGAGCCCCAGCGAGACCTGCAACGCGGCCGTTCCGGCGACCCCGCCGCCCAGCACGGTGATCTTCGCGGGATGCGTGCCCGGCACGCCGGGTACGAGCAGTCCGCGGCCGCCGCTGGGCTTCAGCAGCACGTTCGCTCCCACGATGGGCGCCAGGCGGCCCGCCACTTCGCTCATCGGCGCCAGCAGCGGCAGCCCGCCACCGCGCAGCTGCACCGTCTCGTAGGCGATCGCGGTGACGCCCGCCTCCTGCAGTGCCCGGGTGAGGCGCTCGTCGGCGGCCAGGTGCAGGTAGGTGAACAGCACCAGGTCGTCGCGGAAATAGCCGTACTCCTCCGGGATCGGCTCCTTCACCTTCAGCACGAGCTCGCCTGCCGCCCAGGTCGACGCGGCGTCCGGAAGGATGGTGGCCCCCGCCGACGCGTAACTCTCATCGGTGATCGAGGAACCGGCCCCTGCGCCGGACTGCACGGCGACCTCGTGCCCGTGCGCGACGAGGTCGTGCACGCCGGACGGGGTGATGGCGACCCGGAACTCGTTGTTCTTCGTCTCCGTGGGAATGGCGATTCTCATCTGGCTCCTTTGCCGGTTGACCGCGGGGGTGAGGTTCGGGGCGGTTACCCGTAGCTGGGGCGCACCCAGCCGACGGTGTGGCCGCCGCCCGTGACGCCGAGGTCGAGTCGCGGCGCGACAGCCTCGAGGTCGGCGCGTGTGATGGCGTCGGCATCCCGCAGCAGGCTGAGCGCGACGATCATCCCGGCACGCAGGTTGCCGTCGAGGATCTTCAACGCCACCGTGGTGCCGTTGTCCGCCGACGCCACCACCGTCCCCTCCGCGCCGCTCTTCACGTACAGCCCGAGGCGGTCGATGACGACGGTGTCGGGCTTGCCCGGGCCGGCGACGACCCAGCCGTTCTCCCGCAGCGCCTCGCCCAGAAAACCGGCTTCACGGTAGATCGCGAACGGCGAGTTGGAGCGCGACGTCGCGATGCGGGCGATGCCGTGGCCGAGGGCGGTGAGCGATAGCGCGTGAACCGGGGCGCCGCATCCGTCGACGCCGGTGGCAACCGGACGTTCACCGGTGAAACGCTCGACGACGTCGAGAATGTGCTTCTGCAGCGGATGCTCCGGGTCGAGATACCCTGCGAGCGGCCAGCCGTTCTGCCGGCACGCGACCAGCATCGCCGCGTGCTTGCCCGAACAGTTCATGAAGAGCCGGTCCTTGTCGCCGCCGGCGCGCACGAGCGCGTCGTGTGTGGCCTGGTCCTCGGGCCAGGCCGGCGGGCAGGCGAGGGCGCTCAGCGGGATGCCCGCGCGCGAGAGGATGCCGCGAACGAGCTCCACATGCCGCAGCGTGCCGGTGTGGCTGGCGGTGGCGATGGCGGCGTCCTCGCCGCGGAGGGTGACGCCGCTCGTCATGATCGCGACCGCCTGGAAGGGCTTCAGCGCCGAGCGGGGGAAGATCGGGGCTTCCGGCGCGCCGAGGGTGCGCAGCACCTCGCCCTCACCGTTCATCACCACGGCGGAGCCGACATGGCGGGATTCGATGAAGCCGCTGCGCTCGACGACGGCCAGTTCGACGGCATCCGTTGCCGTGAAGGTTCCGCTCACGCGTGCGGTCCCGTCCCGATGAGAGCTGTGGTCACAGGGCCGCCAGAGCCTCGTCGATGACCGAGAGCGCGTCGCGGATGAGCTCGTCGGAGAGGGCGAGGCTCGGAAGGAAGCGCAGCACGTTGCCGTAGGTGCCGGCGGTCAGGAGCAGCACACCGTTCTGGGCGGCGTAGTTCGCGATCGCGCTGACGGCGGCGGCGTTGGGCACCTTGGTGGTGTCGCCGGTGCCCGGCTCGACCAGTTCGATCGCGATCATCGCGCCACGGCCACGGATGTCGCCGATCACGTCGTACCGGCTCTTCAGGTCTTCGAGTCCCGCGACGAGCGTCTTCTCGATGCGCTCACCCTCGGCGAGGAGGTTACCCCGCTCGATCGATTCGAAGACGGCGATGGCTGCCGCACAGGCGACCGGGTTGCCGCCGAAGGTTCCGCCGAGGCCGCCGGGCTGGGCGGCGTCCATGATCTCGGCACGCCCGGTGACGGCGGCCAGCGGCAGGCCACCGGCGATGCCCTTCGCGGTGAGCACCATGTCGGGCACCCAGCCGAAGTGCTCGCTGGCGTAGAACCGGCCGGTGCGGGCCATGCCGCTCTGGATCTCGTCGGCGATCATCACCACGCCGTTGGCCGTGCACCACTCCTGCAGCGCCGGCAGGTAGCCCTCGGCCGGCACCATGAAGCCGCCCTCGCCCTGGATGGGCTCGACCACGAGACAGGCGAGGTCGCTCGCGCCGACGACCTTCTCGAGGTAGGCGATGGTACGGGCGGCGGCCTCCGCTCCGGTCAGGCCGTCGTGGTAGGGGTACGAGCTGGGCGCGTGGTACACGTCGCCCGCGAACGGGCCGAAGCCGGTCGCGTACGGTGCCGCCTTGAAGTTCATCGCCATCGTGAGGTTGGTGCGCCCGTGGTAGGCATGCTCGAGAACGGCGACGCCCCGGCGGCCCGTGTACTTGCGTGCGATTTTGACGCCGTTCTCCACCGCCTCCGCGCCGGAGTTGATGAGCACCGACCGCTTCGGGAAGGTGCCCGGGGTGTGCTTGGCAAGGAGTTCGGCGACGCGCACATACTCTTCGTAGGGCGTGATGGTGAACAGGGTGTGGATGAATTCGCCCACCTGCTCCTTCGCGGCCTCGACCACGCTCGACTCGGTGTGGCCGATGGTGGTCACGCCGATGCCGGCACCGAGGTCGATGAACTGGTTGCCGTCGACGTCGACGAGGATGGCCCCGTTCGCCTTCTCGATGTAGACGGGCAGGGTCGAGCTGACTCCGGCCGACACGACCTCGCGTCGTCGCTCCTGGAGTTGCAGCGACCGGGGGCCGGGAATCGCGGTGACGACCCGGCGCTCTTGGGGAACGGTGTAGACGGGGGCAGGGGCAAGGGACGTGTCAGTCATGATGCCCCCAGCTTACTGAGCCGCCCGGGTCGCTGCCCGTGCTGCCACAATCGATCTGCCGGCCGCGGTTCCGCCGGGCAACGGATGCGAGAGGAAGACCATGCAGCTGACCCACCACTACGACGTGCGGGTGACCTGGGAGGGCAACCGGGGAACCGGCACCAGCCACTACCGGGCGTACGGGCGCGAGACACGCGTGGAGGCGGCGGGGAAGCCGGCGCTCGCCGGGAGCGCCGACCCCACCTTTCACGGGAACGCCGAGCGCTGGAACCCGGAGGAGTTGCTCCTCGCGGCCCTCAGCCAGTGCCACCTGCTCTCCTACCTGCACGCCGCGACCCAGCACGGCATCACCGTGCTCGACTACAGCGACGACGCGACCGCGACGATGGAGACGGGAACGGATGGCGGCGGCCGCTTCACATCGGCCACCGTGCGTCCGCACGTGACCATCAGCGACCCCGCGCAGATCGAGCTGGCCGACAGCCTGCACGAGCAGGCGAACCGGCAGTGCTTCATCGCGGCATCCGTCAACTTCCCGGTGCACCATGAGCCGGTCACCGTCGCCGCGCCTTCCGCCTGATGCCGTCGCCCGCTACCCCACCCTGCTGACCCCGCGAGCTCACCCCACCCTGCTCACCCCACCCTGCTCAACCCCGTGAGGGGTCACACATCGACCTTCCCAGCGCTCACGAAGGTCGATTCTCGACCCCTCACGGGTGATTCGGGCGAGAGGACGCGTGGCGAGAGGAGGCGTGGCGAGAAGAGCGAGGCGCGGCTCAGGCGGAGAGCTCGGCCAGCGACTCCTCGATGACCGAGGCGGCATCGTCGATCAGCTCCTCGGAGATGACCACGGAGGGCATGATGCGAAGCACCGAGTCCCAGCTGCCGGCGTCGAGCACGATGACGCCCTTGCTCGCGGCGTCCTTGATGACCTTCGACAGGGCCTCGGGGTAGGGCTTCTTGGTGCCCGGGTGCACGAGTTCCACGCCGAACATCGCGCCCTTGCCGCGCACCTCGCCGACGACGGGGAAGCGCTCGGGCCAGTCGCCGATGCGTGCCCAGAGCGCCTTCTCGACCCGCTGCGCCTCGGCCAGCAGGTTCTCCTTCTCGATGATGTCGAAGACGGCCAAGGCGGCGGCGGTGGAAACCGGGTTGCCGCCGAACGTGCCGCCGATGCCGCCGGGCTGCACGGCATCCATGATCTCGGCGCGACCGGTGACGGCGGCCAGCGGGAAGCCGCCCGCGATGCCCTTGGCGCTTGTGACGAGGTCGGGGACGACGCCGTGGTGCTCGATCGAGTACCAGGTGCCGGTGCGCCCGATGCCGGCCTGGATCTCGTCGGCGACGAAGACGATGCCGTTCTCGGCGCAGAACTCGCTGATGCGCTTGAAGAAGCCCTCAGCGGGGATGATGACGCCGCCGTCGCCCTGGATGGGCTCGACGAAGAACGCTGCGATCTCACTGGCGCCGATGTGGGTGGTGATGTAGTCGATGGTCTTCTCGGCGGCCTCCTCGCCGGAGAGCCCGTCGCGGAACGGGTAGCTGATCGGCACGCTGTAGAGCTCGGCGGGAACGGGTCCCATGCCGGCGCGCTCCGGCCAGGGGCGGTAGGTCATGCCCATGGTGAGGTTGGTGCGGCCGTGGAAGGCGTGGTCGAGGCTGACGATCGCGCGGCGACCGGTGTACTTGCGGGCGATCTTCACCGCGTTCTCGACGGCTTCCGCGCCGGAGTTCACGAGGATCGAGTGCTTCTCGAAGTCGCCGGGGGTGACCTCGGCGAGCTTCTCGGCGACCCGCACGTAGTTCTCGTAGGGGGTCACGGTGAACAGGGTGTGCGTGAGCTTCCCGGCCTGCTCGGCGGCGGCCGCCGCGACCTCCGGGTGGGCGTGGCCGATGGTGGTGACGCCGATGCCGCACCCCAGGTCGATGAGCTGGTTTCCGTCGACGTCCTTCAGGATCGCGCCCGACCCCTGCTCCATGTAGATGTTGGCGAGGGTTCCCGCTCCGCGGGAAACGGATGCGACGCGCCGCTTCTGCAGCTCCACGGACTTGGGGCCGGGAAGGTCGGTGACGAGGTTGCGCTGCTGGGGGAGGGAGAACTCGCGAGTCATGCCCACAAGCCTACGTTGCCCGCGCCGGCCCTCCCGTCACCCGGACGGGGGAAGCGGGGGAGGGGGAAGCGGGCTAGAAACGCTCGCGGGGGAAGACCCGGTCGGCGATCTTGTGCAGGGTGCCCGCTGGGGGCGACTCGTTGTATTTGCCGGCCAGTTCCTGCCCGGTGAGGGCGTGGATGGCCGCCATGATCTCGTCGGTGGCGAGCCGCCGGGCCCGGCCGGAGTCCGCGCTACCGTGCACGCTGACGTCGATGGGCTTGCCGAACGCCACCGTCACCTTGGCGACCTTGGGCACCTTCGAGCCGACCGGCTGGATGTCCTGCGTGCCGATCAGGCCGACGGGGACGACCACGGCGCCGGTGGTGAGGGCCAGCCATGCCACGCCGGTGCGGCCCTTGTACAGGCGACCGTCAAGCGACCGGGTGCCTTCCGGGTAGATGGCGAACGCGTTGTCGGCTTCGAGGATGCGCCGACCGGCGTCGAGTGCCTCCTGCGCCGCCTGCCCGGCACCGCGTTCGACGCCGACCGCGCCGATCGAGGTGAAGAACGTGCGGGAGAGGCGGCCCTTGAACCCCTTGCCCGTGAAGTAGGAGTTCTTCGCGAGGAACTGCACCGGCCGCGGGGCGGTCAGCGGGATGACCAGGCTGTCGACGAACGAGAGGTGGTTGCTGGCCAGGATGACGCGGCCCGTCTTCGGGATGTTCTCCCGGCCGGTGATGCGCGGACGGAACACCAGGCGCGCGATCGGGGCCAGGATGCCGTAGCCGAGGAAGTAGACCAGTCCCGGCCTGCGCGCGGAATCGGGGAGCGCGGGGTCTTCGGCATCATCGACGGCGTCTGTCACGGTCTCTGACTTTACCGGCGTGCGTATGCGCCCCGTGGAATAGGCCGGGCCTGCTCCGTCTGCAGGAGCGTGTCGGCGCGTCGGCGGCCCGCGGTGCGCAGACGGGGCCGCGACACACCTCCGCTCCCGAGAAGGGGTAGGGGCGGCGGCAGGGGGAAGGCACGGCACGGCGGGCGGCGTGGAGTGCTCGTAGGGTGGGGGGATGCGGCGAGTCATCATTCTGGGATCGACAGGTTCGATCGGAACGCAGGCCTTGGACGTCATCCGGGCCAATCCGCACCGATTCGAGGTCGTCGGACTGTCCGCGGGCCGCAACCGGGAGCTTCTCGAGCGCCAGGCGGCGGACTTCCAGGTGCAGCACACGGCGCTCGGTGAAGTCCGGGCCGAACAGCTGGTGCGCGACGTCGAAGCGGATGTCGTGCTGAACGGCATCACCGGTTCGGTCGGACTCGGGCCGACGCTCGCCGCCCTCGAGTGCGGACGCACCCTGGCCCTGGCGAACAAGGAGTCGCTCATCGTCGGCGGCGACCTGGTCAAGGCGCTCGCCCAGCCCGGCCAGATCGTGCCCGTCGACTCTGAGCACTCCGCGATCGCGCAGGCCCTTCGCTCCGGAAGCCCCGCGGAGGTGCGCAGGCTGGTGCTGACGGCATCCGGTGGCCCGTTCCGCGGTCGCAGCCGGGTCGAGCTGAGCGATGTGACGCCCGCCGAGGCGCTCGCGCACCCCACCTGGGACATGGGGCTGGTCGTGACCACGAACTCCGCCACCCTCGTGAACAAGGGTCTGGAAGTGATCGAGGCGCACCTGCTCTTCGACGTGGACTACGCGCACATCGACGTGGTGGTGCATCCCCAGTCGATCGTGCACTCGATGGTCGAATTCGTCGACGGGTCGACCATCGCCCAGGCATCCCCGCCCGACATGCGGCTGCCGATCTCCCTCGGACTGGACTGGCCCGACCGGGTGGCCGGGGTGGGCGCGCCCATCGACTGGACCACCCCCCACCAGTGGACGTTCGAGCCCCTCGACGAGGAGGCGTTCCCGGCTGTGGCGCTCGCCAAGTCGGTCGGGACGGCCGGCCGCACCTACCCCGCCGTGTTCAACGCGGCCAACGAGCAGGCGGTCGCGGCGTTCCACGCGGGCCGCATCCCCTTCCCGGGCATCGTCGACACCGTCGTGCGGGTGGTGGAGTCCCATGACGCCGACGGTCCGCTGACGCGTGAGTCGCTCACCGCCGCCGAAGCGTGGGCGCGCCGGGAGGCGGACGCGATCATCGCCCGGCAGTAGTCACGAGGCGGCGCCCACGAGCCGGCTGCGCACCAGCAGCCGGTGAGCGGCCGCTAGGGTGTCACCGCTGGCGCGGGTGTGCTCGGCACCTCTGTCGGTTCGGGGCTGGACGGCGTGGTGGGCGTGGGGCTCGCCGTCTCTTCCGGTGACGAGGACGGCGAGGGCTTGGGAGCACTCGTCTCGCCGCCTCCGTTCCCGTTCCCGGAGTTGCCGCTGTTGCCGTTGCCGGAGTTGCCGTTGCCCGAGTTCCCGTTCCCGGAGTTCCCGTTGCCGGAGTTGCCGTTGCCGGAGTTGCCGTTCCCCGGGTTCCCCGAGTCGTCGTTGCCGGAGTCGTCGGGCGCGGGGCTCGGGTTCGTGTCGCCGCCGGAGTCGTCGGACTCGCTGGGCGCCGGCGCTTCGTCGGTCGCCGAGGGCTTCGGGCTCGGCGTGCCGGCGCCCGGTTCTCCGGTCGCGGCGAGGTCGGTGCGAACCAGATTGATGGCCGCCTGAATCTGCGCCGAGCGGGCGCCCGTCAGCTCATTCGCGGCTGCCGCGGTGAGCAGGTCGGCCTGCAGGTCCGACAGCGCCGCCTGCGCGCCGGCGTAGTCCTTCGCGGCTGCCTTCGCCGTGACGGCCGCGACTCCCGCCTGCAGCTGCTTGGCAGCGGATGCCGAGATGGCCGGCCCGGTCGCGCAGCCGGAGAGAATGCCGGCGACGAGCGCGGCCGAGGCCAGGGCGCCGGCGAGACGGGTGCGGTTCACGGTTCCACGCTTTCCTGCAGCTGCTTCAAATGCGTGCCGAGCGTACCCTCCACGGCCGGGTAGGACGGCGGCGGCCCCTCGGGGGCGGTGTCGTGCGGCCGCAGTCCGAGGATGATTGCCGTCACGGCGATCAGGAGCACCAACGTGGCGACCACGGCGATCAGGGTGCGCCGCAGTTTCGAGGGGGCGGATGCCTCCTCCACGTCGTCGTCAGGGCGCACGGCGGTCGACGCGCGGCTCGCGCCGACCGGGGTGGCCACCGGCTCCGTGTCTGCTAAAAGCGCCCGCGGGGCGAATGCCCGCGTGACCGCTTCGTCGTCTTCGGGAACATCATCGTCGTGGGCAGGCATCCCGGCCGCGCCGTGGGTGGGCATCGCAACCGTGGAGACGTCCGCCCCGGAAATCGTCTCGGTCGGCCGGGTGGCGGTGAGTTCGCCGCCGGCCTCGGACTGGGCGATGAACCGCAGGGCCATCGCCGCCTGCTCGGGGCGCGCGCGCTTGGCGGGGTCGCGCATCGTCATCCACTGCAGCACCTCGGTCCACTCCGGGCCGAACTCCTCCGGCACCACCGGCTGCCGTTGCAACCTGGCCATCGCCGACTCGATCGCCGTACCCGGGTAGGCGCGCTCGCCGGTGAGGCACTCGAGCAGCACCAGCCCGAGCGAGTACACGTCGCTGGTCGAGGTGAGCGGCAGACCCTGCGCCTGCTCGGGGCTCAGGTAGCTCGCGGTGCCGAGAAGCGCACCGGTGGCGGTGAGGCGGGTGCTGTCCAGCAGCCTCGCGATCCCGAAGTCGGCGAGCTTCGCGTGGAACACGCGGCCGGGGAAGTCGGAGGGCGACAGCAGCACATTGCCGGGCTTGATGTCGCGGTGGATGATCCCCCGGGAGTGCACGTAGTGCAGGGCCTCGGCCAGATCTGCGCCGATCTCCGCCACCTCCCGCGGCGGCAGCGGCCCCTGGGCAATGTGGTGGTTAAGGTCGGTTCCGTCGACGAACTCCATGACGATGAAGGTGCGCGGCACTCCGTCGATGACGGCGGTCCCGGCGTCGAACAGCGTGACCAGCGACGGATGATTGAGGCTGGCGAGCACCGCCACCTCGCCACTCTGCCGCTCGGGATCGGCCGCGTCGGTGCTGTCGACGCGGAACAACTTGACCGCGACGGTACGGCCGAGCGCGACATCCGTTGCCTGGTACACGGTTGACATGCCGCCCGTGCCGACCAGGCGGTCGATGCGAAAGCGGTCGCCGAGTACCTCGCCGATCGGGCTCATGGTGTTTGTGTTGGTCAGGGGATCCTCCTGGGTGGATTCTCGCTTCCAGCAAACCACAGCAGGCTGAAGACGACCAGCCGCTTTGCAGCTAGCCGCGACTAATCTTTCTCTGTGGAAACCGTGCTGCTGTTCATTCTGGGCGTTGCCGTGGTGGTTGTGGGCCTCGCCCTCTCGATCGGCCTGCACGAGATCGGCCACCTCGTGCCCGCGAAGCTGTTCGGGGTCAAGGTCACCCAGTACATGATCGGCTTCGGCCCGACGCTCTGGTCGAAGCGCAAGGGCGAGACCGAGTACGGCGTCAAGGCCATCCCCATGGGCGGCTACATCTCGATGATCGGCATGTTCCCGCCCGGTGACGACGGCCGGGTGCGCGGCTCCAGCACGGGCTTCTTCCAGACGCTGGTGCAGGAAGGCGAGACGCAACCCAAGCCCGGCCGCATGGCGACCATGGTCGAAGACGCCCGCCAGGCCAGCGCCGACACCATCGGCGAAGGCGAAGACCACCGCGCCTTCTACCGGCTGCCGGTGTTCAAGCGCATCATCATCATGCTCGGCGGTCCCGCCATGAACCTCGTGATCGCGGTCGTGCTGTTCGCGATCCTGCTGATGGGGTTCGGCACCGCGCAGCCCTCCACCACCATCGGCAGCGTCTCCAGCTGCGTGCTCCCGGCCACGAGCCAGCGCACCAGCTGCGCCGCCGGCGACGAGAGCGCCCCGGGAGCCGCGGCGGGGCTCCGGCCCGGCGACCGGCTCGTGAGCATCAACGGCACCGCGATCACCAGCTGGGACCAGTCCACCACCATCATCCGCCAGTCCGCCGGCACCCCGCTCACCGTTGTCGTCGATCGTGACGGCTCCCGCCACACCCTGACCGTCACCCCCAAGCTCACCGAGCGCTACGTGTACGGCGCCGACGGCAAACCGGTGACGGATGCCGCCGGCAAACCCGTCGTCGAAAGCGTCGGTTTCGTGGGCATCGGCCCGGCCGGCCAGCTGGTGCGTCAGCCGGCATCCGCTGTGCTGCCCGCGGTGGGCCAGAACGTCGGCGCGGTGGTGCACATGATCGTGCACCTGCCGCAGCGTCTCATCGACGTTGCCAACGCGGCGTTCGGGCCGGGGGAGCGCGACCCGAACGGGCCGATCAGCGTGGTGGGCGTGGGACGCATGGCCGGCGAGATCGCGAGCATCGACACCATCCCCGTCGTCAGCAAGCTGGCGAGCCTCTTGGGGCTGCTCGCGTCGTTGAACGTCGCGCTGTTCGTGTTCAACCTCGTTCCGCTGATGCCGCTGGACGGCGGGCACGTCGCGGGCGCGCTGTGGGAAGGCCTGCGCCGCTCGTTCGCGAAGCTGTTCGGGCGCCGCGACCCCGGACCGGTCGACATCGCCAAGCTCATGCCGCTGACCTTCGCTGTCGTGATCGTGCTCGGAGCGATGAGCCTGCTCCTCGTCTACGCCGACATTGTGAAGCCGGTCAACCTCTTCGGCTGAGCCCGGTCGCCGAGCTCGCCCGTTCCGGTCGAACCCGTCCGGCGTGCCTGGCACGCTCGACCGCAACAGGCGGTCTCGCCGCGGTCGTAGCATCGACGTATGCCACAGCAGTGGGAAAAGGATGCCGCCTGGCACGGCGCTGCCGCCTGGCACGGCGCTGACGCAGGGCCGCCCTTCGGCGGCATGCCGCCCGCCGTGCGGCTCTGGCTGCCGGTCGTGGTGTCGCTGCTGTTCCAGGTGCCCGCCGTGGCCGTGCTCACCTGGCACTCCCGCGCCCTGGGTGTGCCCGGCAGCGCGCCCCTCGCCCTGGCGCTCGCGCTCGCCGGCCCGCTGGCGCTCATCGGCGCCCGGCGCTTCCCCGGCCCGGTGGTCGCCGTCGCCGCCGCTGCGGCCGCCGCGCTCCTGGTCATTCGCCCCGACATCGGCATCCCGAACGTCGCCGTGGCGTTCGCGATCGTGCTCGGCATCGTGCGCGGCGCACGCGTCTGGGTGTACACCTCCGTCGGCGTCGCCTGGATCGCCGCGCTGGTGCTCGTCGCGGCGACCGGCGTCACCCTCCACCCGGTTCGGGTCGCGGCCACCACGCTCTTCCTCGCGGTGATGATGGGCATCGGCGAAGGCATCCACGCCCGCCGGGAACGCATCCGCGAGTTCCGTCGGCGCGCCGACGAGCAGCGGATGTCGGCGGAGCAACGCGAGCGCGTGCGGATCGCCCGCGAACTGCACGACGTGCTCGCCCACTCCCTGTCGATGATCAACGTGCAGGCGGGCGTGGGCCTGCACCTCATCGACAGCCAGCCCGAGAAAGCGGCCGAGGCCCTCGGCGCCATCAAGGAGGCCAGCAAGAACGCCCTCGACGAGGTGCGGCACGTGCTCGGGATCCTCCGGTCGGAGCGCCCGGAGGACTCCGGCAACGCCCCGTACGGCGCCGGCGAGGGCGCGCCGCTCACGCCCGAACCCGACCTCGCCGGTCTTCCCTCGCTGGTCGCATCGTTCCGGGCCCAGGGGATGGACGTCACCTACGTCAGCGCACTGGAAGTGGAGAGCGCGGCGCCCGCGTCGGTGCAGCTGGCCCTGTACCGGATCTGCCAGGAGGGCCTCACCAACGTGCTGCGGCACGTGCAGCCGCCCGCGGCATCCGTTTACCTGGGCTTCGATCACGACAGCTACCTGCTCACCATCACCAACGACCCCGGCACTGGCCCCGGTACTGGCCCCGGCACTGGCCCCGGCGACCGGACGCCGCAGCCGGTCGTGCCCGGCGGCGGCCTGCTCGGCATGCAGGAGCGCGCCGAGCTCCTGGGCGGGTCGCTCCGCGCCGGGCGCCTGGGCGACGGCTCGTTCCAGGTTGAGGCCCGCATCCCGTTGCCCCTCGGCCGCACCCGGGCGGAGCGGCCGTGATTCGCGTCGTCATCGCGGATGACCAGCAGTTGATCCGCGCCGGGTTCCGGGCACTGCTCGACTCGGAGCCGGACATCGAGGTGGCGGCCGAGGCGGCGACGGGCGAGGAGGCGGTGGCAGCTGTCGGCCGGCTGATTCCCGACGTCGTGCTCATGGACATCCGCATGCCCGGCGGTGACGGGCTGTGGGCAACGGAGCAGATCGTCGGCGACCCCGCGCTCGCCGCCACGCGCATCGTCGTGGTGACCACCTTCGAGCTCGACGAGTACGTCGCGCGCGCGGTGCGGGCCGGCGCCAGCGGCTTCCTCGTGAAGGACACCGAGCCGGCGGAGCTCATCCGCGCGGTGCGCGTCGTGGCCGCCGGGGAGGGTCTGCTCTCGCCGAGCGTGACCGGCCGCCTGCTCGCGCAGCTCGCCGGCACGACGCCGGTGACGACGGATGCCGCGCGGCTCGACGTGCTCACGGCACGCGAACGCGAGGTGCTCGCCCTGGTCGGCCGCGGCCTCACCAACCAGGAGATCGCGGCGCGCCTGTACCTCAGCCCGCTGACGGCGAAGACGCACGTCTCGCGGATCATGGCCAAGCTCGGCGCCCGCGACCGGGTGCACCTCGTGATCATCGCCTACGACAGCGGCCTCGTTCGCCCTGCCTGAGCGACTGCTCCCGGGGGAGTAGCCGGAATGCCTCCCCGGGGCGGATTCGGGCGGGGCCGCGCGGGGCGACGATGGAAGCATCACTTCTCAGATTGGACTTCTGATGGTTCTTACCGCACTCACCGACTCCGTCATGGCCCACGCCGGCTGGGGCGGGCCCGGCTGGTTCCTCCTCATTCCACTGATCTGGATCGTCGTTCTCGTGCTTCTTTTCGCCTTTCTCGGCCGCCGCTGGAGGCGCGGCTGGGGTGGCCCCGGCTACCCGTACCCGGGGCATCCCGGCTGGCAGGAGCCGTCGGCCGGCGCCGAGGCGACGCTCGCCGAGCGCTTCGCGCAGGGCGACATCGACGAGGTCGAGTACCGGGCCCGACTCGAAGTGCTGCGGGCGAATCGCCCCCAGGGCCCTGCGCCCCGCCGCTAGGCGTGCCCGATATGCCGAACCCGCCCTCTCCGGTCCAGACCGTCCGGCGCGCCGGACCGTCTCGGTCGTAGGGGGCGGTCTCGGCAATCGAGGGGGCTCACGCCGCACAGGATGCTCACGGGGCAGGCCGCGTAAGCTACAAAGGTGCCAGCTATCAATCTGGGGATGCCGAAAGTCCCCGAGGTCCTCGCCCCCCGACGCAAGTCCCGGCAGATCAAGGTCGGCAAGGTCCTGGTCGGCGGCAACGCCCCCGTGAGCGTGCAGTCGATGACCACGACCCCGACCACGAACATCAACGCCACTCTGCAGCAGATCGCCGAGCTGACGGCATCCGGATGCGACATCGTGCGCGTGGCCGTGCCGAGCCGCGACGACGCCGAGGCGCTGCCGATCATCGCCAAGAAGAGCCAGATCCCGGTCATCGCCGACATCCACTTCCAGCCGAACTATGTGTTCGCGGCCATCGACGCCGGATGCGCGGGCGTGCGTGTGAACCCGGGCAACATCCGCAAGTTCGACGACCAGGTGGGCAAGATCGCCGCCGCAGCGAAGGCCGCGGATGTCTCGCTCCGCATCGGCGTGAACGCCGGCTCGCTGGAGCCGAGCCTTCTGGCCAAGTACGGCAAGGCGACTCCCGAGGCGCTCGTGGAGAGCGCCGTCTGGGAGGCGAGCCTGTTCGAGGAGCACGACTTCCACGACTTCAAGATCTCGGTGAAGCACAACGACCCGATCGTGATGGTGAAGGCGTACCGCCTGCTCGCCGAGCGCGGCGACTGGCCGCTGCACCTCGGTGTCACCGAGGCCGGACCCGCGTTCCAGGGCACCATCAAGAGCGCGACAGCGTTCGGGATCCTGCTCGCCGAGGGCATCGGCGACACGATCCGGGTCTCCCTGTCGGCGCCACCGGCCGAAGAGGTCAAGGTAGGGCTGCAGATCCTGCAGTCGCTGAACCTGCGCGAGCGCAAGCTCGAGATCGTCTCCTGCCCGAGCTGCGGGCGGGCCCAGGTCGACGTCTACACGCTGGCCAACGAGGTGACCGCGGGCCTCGAGGGCATGACGGTGCCGCTGCGGGTGGCCGTGATGGGATGCGTCGTCAACGGCCCCGGGGAAGCGCGCGAGGCAGACCTCGGCGTGGCTTCCGGCAACGGCAAGGGGCAGATCTTCGTCAAGGGCGAGGTCATCAAAACGGTTCCGGAGTCGGAGATCGTCGCGACCCTCATCGAGGAGGCCAACCGGATCGCCGCGGAGATGCCGGCCGCTGACACCGGCGTCGGCGAGCCCGTGGTGACCGTCGGCGCCTGATCCTCAGGCCCCAGCACGTCCGGCAGGTTCTCCCCAGCGCTTCTTCTTAGTGCGCCTTCTCAGCGCGCCTGGCCCAACCAAGCCAGCGCCGCGACGACGGCCGCCGCCGTACCGGTCTCGAGCGTCGGCTCGATCACCGGCGCGAAGTCGGGCGAGTGGTTCGCCGGGATGTCGGTGGAGACCCTGCCGGCAGCCTTGGCCTTCGCGTACGTCTCCGGGTCGATTCCGCCGATGCCCCAGTAGGTGTAGGGCACTCCGAGCGCGTCGGGAATCTCGCTGAAGTCCTCGCTGGCCGACTGCCGCTCGAGCGTGACGGCCTGATCCCCGAAGTAACGGGAGAACGCCGCGGCAACAGTGCCGGTCGCATCCGTGTCGTTGTCGGTGAGCGGGTAATGGTCGTAGAGGTCGAAGCTCGGCGGCTTCGGAGAGCCGGAAGCGGCGCACTCGGCCTCGACGATCCGGTGGACGGCGTCGACGATGACCGTGCGCGTGCTGTCGCTGAAGGTGCGGATGTTCAGCTCGAGTTCGGCGTGGTCGGAGATGATGTTGCTCTTCGACCCGGCCGCAACGCGTCCGATCGTCAGCACGGCGAACTCGCCGGGCGCGACCTCGCGTGAGACGACGCCCTGCAGCCGCACGACGATCATCGACGCGAGCACCACCGGATCGACCGAGAGCTGCGGCATCGAGCCGTGGCTTCCCCGGCCCCACACGGTGACGCGCATGCTGTCGCCGCTGGAGAGGAACGGACCGGGCCGGGTGCCCACGGTGCCTGCGGGGAACGGCAGCACATGCTGGGCGAGGGCCACGTCGGGCCGGGGGATGAGCTCGGCGAGGCCGTCCTTCAGCATCACCTCGGCGCCGTCGGCCAACTCCTCCGCAGGCTGAAACACGGCGATGTAGGTGCCGTGCCAGGCATCCGTCGTCTCACTGAGCAGGCGCGCGGCGCCCAGCAGGCACGCGACATGCACGTCGTGCCCGCACGCGTGCATCACCGGCACCTCGTTGCCGTCGCGGTCGGTCGCGTGCGCGGTGCTCGCATACGGCAGCCCGGTCGTCTCCGCGACGGGCAACGCGTCCATGTCCGCGCGCATCAGCACGACAGGGCCTTCGCCGTTTTTCAGGATGCCGACCACCCCGGTCGAGCCGACGTTCTCGTACACGTCGTAGCCGAAGCCCCGCAGCTCCTCGGCCACGGCCGACGCCGTCTTCACTTCCTGGTGGCCGAGTTCCGGATGCTCGTGGACCGTCGTGTAGAACCGCTCCTGCCAGTCCTTCATTGCGTTCTGCCCGGCCAGCACGCGCGCCGCGCCGCCTTCATTCGCTGTCATCGTCGACCTCTCCGCGTTCGCTGGGCGCACACATCGTCGCTCTGTGCCAGCGTACGTCCGGTTGCAAGGATTGCGCCCGTGGCCGTCGGCGTTAGGGTTCGAGAATGAGCACGGAACCCCCCTTGCTGCTGGCCCTCGACCTCACGGGCACGTTCGCGTTCGGGCTGAATGGGGCGCTGACCGCGGTGCGGGCCGCGCGGCTCGACATCGTGGGGGTCATGGCCCTCGGGATGATCACGGCGCTCGGCGGCGGGATCATCCGCGACATGGTGCTCGACGACCTGCCGCCGGCCACCTTCCGCGACCTGCGCTACCTCGTCATCGCCGCGGCGGGAGCGCTGATCGCGTTCGGCTTCGCCCGGCACCTCGGCCGGATCGGAATGCCGATCGAACTCCTCGACGCGGTGGGGCTGAGCGTCTTCGCCGTGACCGGCGCCAGCAAGGCGATGGAGTTCGGCATCGGCCCCGTGCAGGCGGTGATCCTGGGCGTCGTCACCGCGGTCGGCGGCGGCACCATCCGTGACACGCTCGTGCAGCAGATCCCCTCCGTCATGCGGGAGGGGCTCTACGCCATCCCCGCCCTCGTCGGCGCCGCAATCACTGTCGCGACAATCCTCCTCGGCGTGTACGGGCTGACGGCGGCACTGATCGCCGCCGGGGTGTGCATGGTCATCCGCGTGCTTGGCCTTCGCTTCAGCCTCAACGCGCCGAAGCCCCGCGGGGTGCACCCCGACTTCGGCGACTGACGGGCCCGTAAAGTAGAGGGGTGCCTACACGCCTCTCCAACTACTTCCTCCGCACCCTCCGAGAAGACCCCTCCGACGCGGAGGTGACGAGCCACCGCCTCCTGGTGCGCGCCGGCTACATCCGCCGCCAGGCCCCGGGCGTTTTCGCCTGGCTGCCGATCGGACTGCGCGTGAAGGCGAAGATCGAGAAGGTCATCCGTGAGGAGATGGCTGCCGCAGGCGCCCATGAGGTGCACTTCCCCGCGTTGCTGCCGCGCGAGCCCTACGAGGTCACCGGGCGCTGGAGCGAATACGGCGAGGGCCTGTTCCGGCTGCAGGATCGCAAGGGCTCCGACATGCTCCTCGCCCCCACGCACGAGGAGGTGTTCACGCTGCTCGTGAAAGACCTCTACAACAGCTACAAAGACTTGCCGCTGTCGATCTACCAGATCCAGGACAAGTATCGCGACGAGGCGCGGCCCCGCGCGGGCCTGCTCCGCGGCCGCGAGTTCACCATGAAGGACGCCTACTCCTTCGACTACACCGACGCCGGCCTCGACGCCAGCTACGAGGCGCAGCGCGACGCCTACGAACGCATCTTCACCCGCCTCGGCCTCGAATACGTCATCGTGAAAGCGGATGCCGGCGCCATGGGCGGCTCCCGCAGCGAAGAGTTCCTGCACCCGACCCCCGTCGGCGAGGACACCTTCGTGCGATCGGCCGGCGGATACGCGGCAAACGTGGAGGCCTTCACCACCCTGGCCCCGCCCGCCCGTGACTGGTCGAACCTCACCCCCGCCGAGGTGCTCGACACCCCCGACACTTCCACCATCCAGACGCTGGTCGACCGCGCCAACGCCGCGCACCCGCGCCCCGACGGCCGCGCCTGGACCGCCGCCGACACGCTCAAGAACGTCGTCCTCGCCCTCACCCAGACGGACGGCACGCGCGAGCTTGTCGCGATCGGCCTTCCGGGCGACCGCGAGGTCGATCTCAAGCGCGTGGAGGTGGCCTTCGCCCCGGCCGAGGTCGAGGCCGCGACCGAGGAGGACTTCGCCGCGCACCCCGGGCTCGTCAAGGGGTACATCGGGCCGTGGTCTGCGAACGGCGCCGTTCTCGGCGAGGAGTCGGCCACCGGCATCCGTTACCTGCTCGACCCGCGCGTCGTCGACGGCACCGGCTGGATCACGGGCGCCAACGAACACGGGCGCCACGTGTTCGGCCTGGTCGCCGGGCGTGACTTCCAGGCCGACGGAACGGTGGAGGCCGCCGAGGTGCGCGCCGGCGACCCGGCGCCCGACGGTTCGGGCCCCGTGGAACTGGCCCGCGGCATGGAGATCGGACACGTCTTCCAGCTCGGCCGCAAGTATGCCGAGGCGCTGGGTCTGAAGGTGCTCGATGAGAACGGCAAGCTGGTCACCGTCACGATGGGCTCCTACGGCATCGGGGTCACGCGCATCCTCGCGATCATCGCCGAACTCAACAACGACGAGAAGGGCCTCATCTGGCCGCCGTCGGTCGCGCCCTTCGACGTGCACGTGATCGCGGCCGGCCGCGACCCGCTCGTCTTCGAGACCGCGGAGTCGGTCGTGGCCGCGGTCGAGGCCACCGGCCGCGAGGTGCTCTACGACGACCGGCCCAAGGTGTCGCCCGGGGTCAAGTTCGGCGATGCCGAGCTCATCGGCGTTCCGCAGATCGTGATCGTCGGCCGCGGCGCCGGCGACGGCGTCGTGGAACTCTGGGACCGCCGCACGGGGGAGCGCGAGAGCGTTCCCGTCGCGGAGGTGGGCGCGCGGCTCGGCTGAGTTTTCAGCTTTCCATCCGGCTGCCGATCCGCCCCGACGACGACCTGCGCAGCGTGAGCAGCTGATCCGCCGCCGCGGCTGCGGCCTGGGCGTCGCGCACACGGCGGCCGAGCTGGGCCGCGGCCGTTGCATAGCGGGGGTCGCCGAGCAGGGTCGTGAGCGCTTGGCCGATCTTCTCGGGCGGTGCCTTGCGGTTCAAGGTGATGCCGGCCCCGGCCCGTGCCACAGCGGCGGCGACCATCGGCTGGTCGATCAGCGGATGCATCGGCATCAGCAGCAGCGGAACGTCATGGGCGAGTGCGGCCATGGTCGTCGAGTGCCCGGCGTGCCCGATGACGGCCGAGACGGTCGGCAGGATCTCCCGGTGCGGGGCGTAGGCGAGCAGGTCGACGTTGGCCGGTGCATTCAGGGCGGCCGGATCGATCGAGGGGCCGGTGGTGGCGATGGCGTGCACCGGCAGGCTGCCGACAGCCGTCAGCATGCGTTGGTAGGCCTCGGCCTGCCCGGGCAGTGACGTGGTGCTGAGGCTCACCAGGATGCGCGGGACGCTTCCGTGGCTTTCGTCGCTCGTACCCTTCCCGTCTGCGGCGGCGCGCCCCACGCCGCTTTCGGCCGCGCCGGTCCAGACGCGGCGCGGCGTGGCTCGGGCGGATGCGGGGTCGAGGCCCGGGTCGGCGACGACCAGTTCGAGGTCCGCGGCGCCCCACAGCGTCCGCGCGTTGTAGCCGCGGAGCGCGGCGAGGGCGCCGACCGGGCCGTGCCGCCACCGCCCGTCCCAGAAGGCGTAGAACGTGTGCATAAGCACGGCGGTCGGGGCGGGCCAGTCCTCTGCGGCGCGGAGGGAGGACAGGAGCATGCAGTCGACGACGACGACATCCGCCGGATGCTGCTCGAGGAAGTCGTGAACGTCCCCGCCGAGACCCGCATCGGACGCGATTCGGACGAAGTCGCGGATGGTGCGCGCTGCGGACTTGGCGAGGTCGGGCTCCCACGGCGGCATGTGGCGAAACGCCGTGAAGCCGAAACCGGCCGACTCGGCGAGGGCGCGCTGGTGTTCGTGCCCGAGCACGTGAACCTCGTGGCCGCCGTGAAGGAGCTCGTGCCCGATGGCGATCACCGGTGGTACGTTGCCTCCGGCGTCAATCGTGACGAAGAGGATCCGGGACATGGTGGTTTCCTTTGAGGACGCTCTCGACGAGCAGCAGCATCCTGGCCTCCGTATCCGACCGGGAGAGCCGGCGGTCGCGGCGGAGGAGTTTCCAGGTGTAGACATCCGTTGCGACAACGAGCAGATCGATCATCTCGTCGCGCCGGGTGGCGTCTCGGTCGGCGAGGACCGGGGTGAAGACGGCGGAGACCCACTCACGATGCAGTGCGCGGCCGGCGTCGGTGATGGCGGCGGCGCGAGGCTCCCACGGTTCCTGCCCGAGCAGCAGCAGCACGCCGTCGCCCCGATGCTCGTAGTGGTCCACGAGCACCCGGAGTGCGGCCGGCACGTCGCCGGGGACCGCTCGCCGCTCCTCGGTGACCTCCGCCTGGGCGAAGGCGACCGTGGCGTCGAGCAACCCGTCGCGGCTTTCGAACTGGCGAAGCACGGTCTGTACGGAGACCTTTGCGCGGCGGGCGATCTCGGGCAGACTGATCGCCGCGATCGGCAGCTCCGTGGACAGCGCCAGTGTTGCGTTCATGATCCGATCCCGGGTGCGCTCGGCAGCTGCTGCTCGAGCGGTCATCGTGTAGGGGCGAGTATTTTTCATGTCAATGCTCATTAACGCCAAAAACGATGCCACTGTCAAGGGCTGGTGGCATTTCTCTGGCCCATCTCCCCGTGCCGATTTCAGGAGCCGCACGGCGTGTCGCAAGCGCGAGTGCGGCGGATCCGGCCGCGACACACCTCCGCGCCTGAAATGGGTCAGGCGCGGGCGGTACCCGTGCGGGGCGGTGGGCGGGGCGGGCGTGCTCAGAGGCGGGCGTGCTCAGAGCCGGCGTGCTCAGAGGCGGGCGATGCGGACGGGCGGGCTCAGAGCCGGGCGATGAAGGTGCGCACGCAGAGGTAGACGCCATAGGTGACGACACCGACTCCCATCGCGAGGAGGATCGCGTCGCCGAAGGGCAGGGCGCCGAGCGTCTTCAGGGCCTTGTCGAAGCCGGTGGCTTTGTCGGCGTCGTGGGTGAACGCGCCGAGCAGGAACAGGATG
>Ga0157369_10000630_pt1 | contig 45680 bp, 39 predicted proteins | sample C25metaG_FD_113461 | JGI IMG/M metagenome (GOLD analysis project Ga0157369, IMG submission 113461) | Corn rhizosphere microbial communities from Kellogg Biological Station, Michigan, USA - C2-5 metaG | ecosystem: Host-associated > Plants > Roots > Rhizosphere > Soil | place: USA: Michigan... | reverse complement strand
TTGACCGCGCTTGACGGTACCGCCCGGACGCACCACGAAGCGCTTTGCAGCGCTCTTCTTGGTCTTCATCTTAGGCATGACGAACAACTCCATTATTTGATGGCGATGGGTGTGCGGCCGGCCGAAAAGCCCTAGATCCGCCCTTTGAAACCCAGTCCACTTGTGTACGGCCAGCCGTTGCCGGCTGCCGCATTTTCGAGAAACGCGCCCGGCGCCGCCGGGCACGATCGTCGAAATCCGCTTTTACATCTCTGACTGCTTCGCCGCACACGCCCGCCGGCCGCAAACAGCGGCCGCACGGCGCAGCCGCACGTTACTTCTTCTTTTTCGGCGCCAAGATCATGATCATCTGGCGGCCTTCCATTTTCGGCATCTGCTCGACCTGACCGACTTCTTCGAGGTCGGTGCGCAAGCGCTCGAGCATCCGCATGCCGATTTCCTGGTGCGCCATTTCGCGCCCACGAAAACGCAACGTGATCTTCGTCTTATCGCCCTCATCGAGGAAGCGCGTGAGGTTACGCAGCTTGACGTTGTAATCGCCGTCATCGGTACCCGGGCGGAACTTCACTTCCTTGACCTGGATGACCTTCTGCTTGAGTTTCGCCTCGTGCTGCTTCTTCGCTTCCTGGTACTTGAACTTGCCGTAATCCATCAAGCGGCAGACCGGCGGAACCGCTTGCGGGGCGATTTCCACCAGATCGACGTCCTGCTGTTCCGACATGCGGAAAGCATCAGCCAGTTTCACGATGCCGAGCGGTTCGTTGTCGACTCCGACTAGACGCACCTCGGGTGCAGAAATTTCACCGTTGATGCGATGCGACTTATCAGTAGCGATGTTGTGTTTCCTCTAAAAATTAAAAAAACGAGCCGCGCTGCCGCAGTGGCTACTTGAACGCTGCAATGTCCTGACGCAGGCGTTCAACGAAGGCATCGACGGGCATCACACCCAGATCGACACCGCCACGGGCACGCACGGCTACCGTTTGTGCTTCACGCTCTTTGTCGCCCACCACGAGCAGGTACGGCACTTTTTCGAGCGTATGCTCGCGTATTTTATAGCTAATCTTCTCGTTGCGCAAATCGAGCTCAATTCTAAGCCCTTGTTTTTGCAACGATTGGGCCAGCGACCGCGCGTACTCGGCCTGGCTTTCGGCGATATTCATGACGACGGCCTGCGTGGGCGCGAGCCAGGACGGCATTGCACCAGCATGGTGCTCGATCAGGATGCCCAAAAAGCGTTCCATCGACCCCACGATCGCCCGGTGCAGCATGACCGGCCGGCGGCGGCTATTGTCCTCCGCCACGAACTCCGCGCCGAGCCGCTCGGGCAGCACCATGTCGAGCTGCAGCGTGCCGCACTGCCAGGACCGGCCGAGCGCATCCTTGATGTGGTACTCGATTTTCGGGCCGTAGAACGCGCCCTCGCCCGCGAGCTCTTCCCACTTCAAGCCGCAGGCCGTGAGCGCCTGACGCAACCCTTCTTCCGCGCGATCCCACACCTCGTCGGTTCCGGCGCGCTGCTCGGGGCGCAGCGAGAGCTTGATGTCGATGTTCTCGAAACCGAAATCGCGGTACACGCTCATCGCGAGCGTGTTGAACTTGATCGATTCCTCGATGAACTGCTCTTCCGTGCAGAAGATGTGTGCGTCGTCCTGCACGAAACCGCGCACGCGCATGAGGCCGTGCAGTGCGCCCGAAGCTTCGTTGCGATGGCACGAGCCGAATTCGGCGTAGCGCAGCGGCAGGTCGCGGTACGAGCGCAGGCCGTGCTTGAACACTTGCACGTGCCCGGGACAATTCATCGGCTTGATCGCATAGTCGCGCTTTTCCGATTCCGTCGTGAACATGTTCTCGCGATAGTTCTGCCAATGACCGGAGGCTTCCCACAGCGAGCGGTCCATGATCATCGGCGTCTTGATCTCGAGATAGCCGTCGCCGTTCACGCGGCGGCGCATGTACTGCTCGACCTGCTGCGACAACGACCAGCCCTTCGGATGCCAGAACACCATGCCCGGCGATTCGTCTTGCAGATGGAACAAATCGAGCTGGCGACCGAGCTTGCGGTGATCGCGCTTCTCGGCTTCCTCGAGCATGTGCAGATACGCGTCCTGGTCTTCCTTCTTCGCCCAGGCGGTGCCGTAGATCCGCTGCAACTGCTCGTTCTTGGAATCCCCGCGCCAATACGCGCCCGCGACCTTCATCAGCTTGAAGACCTTGAGCTTGCCCGTGGACGGCACGTGCGGGCCGCGACATAGATCCGTGAACCCGCCATGCGAATAGAGCTTGATCTCGTCGCTCGCGGGAATCGATTCGATGATCTCGGCCTTGTACTTCTCGCCAATGCCCTTGAAGTATGCCACGGCTTCGTCGCGCGAGACGACACGGCGCGAAACCGGCTCGTCCTTCTTCGCGAGTTCTTGCATCCGCTTTTCGATCTTCTCGAGATCTTCGGGCGTAAACGGCCGCTGATAGGCGAAATCGTAATAGAAGCCGTTATCGATGACCGGCCCGATCGTCACTTGAGCCTCGGGGTAAAGATCTTTTACCGCATAAGCCAACAAGTGAGCAGCCGAGTGACGAATGATGTCGAGGCCGTCCGCATCCTTTTCCGTGACGATCGCGAGCGATGCATCGCGCTCGATCAGCGCGGACGTATCGACGAGCTCGCCGTCGAGCTTGCCGCCCAGCGCGGCTTTCGCGAGTCCGGGACCGATCGAGGCCGCAACTTCGGCCACCGTCACCGGGTGATCGTACTGTCGAGACGAACCGTCGGGCAGGCGTATCGAAACCATTGCGTTCTCTCCGAGATGCCGAGTGCGGCACCAAAAACAATCGGTTGGCGGCAACAACCCAAACTACAGGCGCTTGCTCAGCGAAAGACGGATAAAAAAAATGCGGCCCCGCTTTCGAGGGGCCGCATTCACTTTCACTACTAGCAGACTAACAGGGCGAAAGAGGTCCTCGACTAGCGTCGTTCCGAAAAGGTTTCGGTCAACGTTCGCGGTGTCATAACCGTATTCGCCTTGTGCGCTAAGCGCATTTAACTGCCTTGAATATCCGGCGCATACCGGGTATTCGATTTTCGTTGGTAGGCTCGATTGGACTCGAACCAACGACCCCCACCATGTCAAGGTGGTGCTCTAACCAGCTGAGCTACGAGCCTGAAGAAGACGAGATTATATGGAGCCCATCTGACCTTGGCAAGCACTTTTATGCTTCCACATGCAAAAAGTTACGCCTTGCGCGCGGCGCGCACGACGCCGCTCACTTCGCCCAGCAACGTGCACGCGCGCTGCACTTGCGACGAGCTCGACACCTCGACGGTGAACTGCATGAACGCCGCGTTGCGCCGGCTCATCGTCTTCACGCCGACCACGTTCATCTTCTCGCGCGCGAAGACTTCGGAGATGTCGCGCAGCAAGCCTTGACGGTCCTGCGCCTCGATCGCGATATCGACGGGATAGACCGACGAGCTGCGCCCTTTGATCACATCGGCCGACCACGCCGTTTGCAACACGCGCTCGGGCGTGCGCGCCGCCATCCGCTGGAACGTCGCGCAATCGCTGCGGTGAATCGACATGCCCTTGCCGCGCGTCACGAAGCCGCTGATCTCGTCGGGCGGCGCAGGCCGGCAGCAGCGCGCGAGTTGCGTGAGCAGCGCATCGACGCCGACCACGAGCACGCCCGTGGATGCGCCGCGCGCCACGCTCGCGCCGCTGCCGCGCTTTTCGAACTGCTCGGGCATGTCCGGCTGCGGTTCGGGCGGCGCCGCATCGGAGAGCGCCTGCTCGATGCTGCGCAAGCTGAACTCTTCCTTGCCCACGACGTTGAACAAGTCTTCCGGCGACTTGAAGCCGAGCTTGGCCGCGAGTTGTTCCAAACTGACCGACGTCTTGCCTTCGCGCTGCAACGTTTTTTCGACGAGCGCGCGGCCGTTGGCGATGGTCTCCTGCAGGTCGACCGCGTTGAACCATGCGCGCACTTTCTGCTTGGCGCGGTTGCTGCGCAAATAGCCGAGCTGGGGATTGAGCCAATCGCGCGAGGGCCCGCCCTCCTTCACCGCCACGATCTCGACCGTCTGCCCGTTTTGCAACGTCGTGTTCAGCGGCGCCATCGCACCGTCCACGCGCGCGCCCCGGCAGCGATGACCGAGCTCGCTGTGCAAGTGATAAGCGAAATCGAGCGGCGTCGCGCCTTGCGGCAGCGCGATCACGCGCGCTTGCGGCGTCAGCACGTAGATGTGGTCGTCGTCGAGCGTCGCTTGGCGCAATTGCTCCCACGCGTTGGCCGCAGCCGGCTCGCCTTCGGCGACGTCCTCTTTCCACGCGAGCAGTTGCCGCAGCCACGCGATTTTTTCGTCGTACTTGTCGCTCGCGCTGAACTGCCCGCCGTAGCCGCGCGCGCCCGCCTCCTTGTAGCGCCAATGCGCGGCGACGCCATACTCGGCAAAGCGATGCATCTCGTGCGTGCGGATTTGCACTTCGAAGGCGCGGCCATCGTCGCCGATCACGACCGTATGCAACGACTTGTACCCGTTGGGCTTCGGTCGCGAGATGTAATCGTCGAATTCCTTGGGCACGGGCTGCCAAAGGTTGTGCACGATGCCGAGCACCGTATAGCAATCCTTGATGTCCGGCACGATGACGCGGAACGCACGCACATCGTAAAGCTCGGCGAAGTCGAGCGCCTTGCCGCGCATCTTGCGCCAGATGCTGTAGATATGCTTTGGCCGCCCGCTGACCTCGGCCGCGATGTGCGCGGCGGCAAGCTCGGCCTGAAGCCGCGCGATGGCCTGCGCGACATAGCTTTCGCGCTCGACGCGCTTTTCGTCGAGCAGCTTGGCGATACGCTTGTAGGTGTCCGGATCTTCGAAACGGAACGCGAGATCCTCGAGTTCCCACTTCAGTTGCCAGATGCCCAGCCGATTCGCGAGCGGCGCGTAGATTTCGAGCGTCTCGCGCGCGACATCGAGCCCGGGCGAACTTTTGGCGGCTGCGTAAAAGCGCAGCGTCTGCAAACGCGAGGCAAGCCGAATCAAAACGACGCGAATGTCTTGCGCGAAGGCGAGCAGCATCTTGCGCAACGCTTCGATTTGCGCGCGCCGCGCGGCTTGAGCGTCGCGGCCCGCGTCGAGCGGAGCGCTTTGCGCGGCGCGCAAGCTGACGGTGCCGAGCCGCAGCAGCTTACGCACGTCGCCCACGAGTTGCGCCACTTCGTCGCCGAAACGCTCGGCAATGACCCGCTCGGGGTCTGCCAGATGGGGCGTGAGCCCGAACAACGCCGCCGCCAGCACCGCGGATGGATCGACATTGAGTTTTGCGACGATCGCGGCCGTGCCGGCCGCATGATCGGCCAGCCGCTCTCCCGAGGACAGCAGCACATCGCCCGCGTGCTCGCGCACGAAGGCGAGCGCGTCTTCATAGGACGGCGACGACGGCGTGCCGGCGCTCATCGTTCCACTCTCTTGCTGGACAGCCACTGCGCACCGCTCCTGCTAGTTGGACCGATACCGGCCGCTCAGCTTCGTTGCGCCGCGACGACGACGATTTCGATGAGGCATTCGGGATTGGCCAGCTTGGCCTCCACCGTCGCTCGCGGCGGCGCTGCGTCCGGCGCGACCCAATCGTCCCACACGGCATTCATGCCGCCGAAATACGTCATGTCCGACAAGTAGATCTGCACCGACAGCAGATGCGATTTCTCGCTATTCGCCTCCGCCAGCAGCCGATCGATGTGGCCGAGCACCTCGCGCGTCTGACCCGTAATGTCCTGATTCGTGTCTTCGGCGATCTGCCCGGCGAGATACACCGTGCCGTTGTGGATGGCGATTTCGGAGAGGCGCTTGCCGACGTGATGACGAATGACTGCCATGTCGAGGTTCCTGTTCTAGAAGGTGGGCGAGCCTGCGCGGCGGCGATTTCGCGGCCGCGCAAAACGCTATTATGACTCGCCGACGAAGAACTGCCTCGCCACGGCGATCTGCTCGGCATCCAAGAACGCCGGCGCGTGGCCCACGCCGGGGATTTCCACCGAAGTAACCGCGGGCCCGCGCTCTTTCATGCGCGCTACCGTCTCGCGCGAGAGCAGATCGGACTCGCCTCCGCGCACGACCAAGACCGGCCCCGGAATCTGTTCGAACAGGCGCCACAGCGCCGCTTCGCCCGCCGCCGCCGCTTCAGGTGTCGCCGCCTGGAACGGCACGGCGATCGCGGGGTCGTAGCGAAACTCCCACGCCCCGTCGTCACACCGGCGAAAGAGCGGTGCATTGATCTCGTTCCATTCGCCGGCCGTCAGCGGGCCGAAGCTCGCGGCCAATGCGGCGGCATGCGCGACGCCTTCTTCCCGGCTCGCGAAGCGCGGGTTCTGGCCGACGTAAGCGCCGATCCGCGTCAGCGCTTCGGGCTCGATGTGCGGGCCGATGTCGTTCACGAGCAGCTTGCGCACGGGCGAACCCGGCAAACCGGCCAGCGTCATGCCGATCAGCCCGCCCATCGACGTGCCGAACCAATCGACGCGCTCGACATCGAGCCGCGCAATCAGCGCGACCATATCGGCGACGTATTGCGGCACGACGTAACGGCTCGGGTCGGTCAGCCAATCGGAGAGGCCGCGGCCGACGACATCGGGGCAGACCACGCGGTAGACATCGCTCAGCGCGGCGGCAACCCGGTCGAAGTCGCGCCCGGTGCGCGTGAGCCCATGCACGCAGACGAGCACGCGCAGATTGTCGCGATCGCCCCACTCCGTATAGGCGATCCGGTGCAAGCCGGCGGGGCTCGCGCACTGGACGTAGCGCTGCTCGGGAACCGCGCCATTGCGCATCGTGCTCATTTATCGTTTTCCTTAGGGCGGCGCGGGGGCCGCCCGGTCGGTCACGCGCCGCGCTTAACGCGCGCCATTAGTGCAATGCGCTCGTATCGAGCGGCGCCCCGGTCTTGGCCTTGATTTCATCGACGCTCCCGCCCGGCGCGAGCTCGACGAGTTTGAGGCCCGCCTCGGTCACGTCGATGACGCCCAGATCGGTGATGATCCGGTCGACGACGCCCACGCCCGTCAGCGGCAACGCGCAGCTTTCGAGAATCTTGTGCTGATCGCCCTTGGCCACGTGCTCCATCAACACGACGACGCGCTTGACGCCCGCGACGAGGTCCATCGCCCCGCCCATGCCTTTGATCATCTTGCCGGGAATCATCCAATTGGCGAGATCGCCGTTCTTGCTGACCTGCATCGCCCCGAGAATCGCCAGGTTGATGTGGCCGCCGCGGATCATGGCGAACGAATCGGCCGACGAGAAAATCGACGAACCCGGCAGTGTCGTGATCGTCTGCTTGCCGGCATTGATCAGATCGGCGTCGAGCTCGTCTTCAGTGGGCGACGGGCCGATGCCGAGCAACCCGTTTTCCGACTGCAGCCACACATCGATGCCGGGCGGCACGTAGTTGGCGACGAGCGTGGGCAAGCCGATGCCCAAGTTCACGTAGAAGCCGTCTTGCAGCTCTTTGGCCGCGCGCGCAGCCATCTCTTCACGAGTCCAAGCCATGTCAGTCTCCTTTCGCGCGCACGACGCGTTGTTCGATGCGTTTTTCCGGATGCGCATTGAGTACGATGCGCTGCACGAAGATGCCGGGCGTGTGAATCGCATCCGGATCGAGTTCGCCCACCTCGACGATCTCTTCGACTTCGGCCACCGTGATGCGCCCGGCCATCGCGCACATCGGGTTGAAGTTGCGTGCGGTGCGGCGATAGATGAGATTGCCGGACTTATCGGCCTTCCACGCTTTCACGAGTGCGATGTCGGCCGTCAGCGAGCGTTCGAGCACGTAATGGTTATCGCCGAACTGCCGCGTCTCCTTGCCTTCGGCGATGACGGTGCCGAACCCTGTGGCGGTGAAGAAGGCGGGAATGCCCGCGCCCCCCGCCCGCAGCTTTTCGGCCAGCGTGCCTTGCGGCGTGAATTCGAGTTCGAGTTCGCCCGACAGGAACTGGCGCTCGAACTCTTTGTTCTCGCCGACATACGACGAGATCATCTTCTTGATTTGGCGCGTTTGGAGCAGCACGCCCAGGCCGAAGCCGTCGACGCCCGCGTTGTTGCTGATGCAGGTGATGCCCTTCACGGCCGTGTCGCGCAGCGCGGCGATCAACGCCTCGGGAATGCCGCACAGGCCGAAGCCCCCGACGGCGAACGTCTGGCCGTCCTTGACGATGCCTTCGAGCGCGGCGGCCGCGCTTGGATAGACTTTATTCATGTGAGTGTCCCTTCCATGATGGAAATCCGTGATCGGATGGCGGCTAGCCCCAACGCTGAGTCGATGCTTATTCTAGTCGTCGAGCGCGCGTCCGTGCGGGTGAAAGACGCGCTTGCCGCGCTTCGTTTAATGGGCCAAAGGGTACGATGGGCGGCGCTTGCGGCACAATACGCAAAAATACATAAGCGAAAGCCCCCGTGCGAAACTGCGCCGGCCTGCCGCGAATCATGCCCAAAATCGATTACCAGACCGCCTTCCATCTCGCGCCGATCGGCCTCGTGCTGTCGCGCGATCGCGCCATCGAGGATTGCAACGATGCGGTTGCCGCCATCTTTCGTTGCGATCGCTCCGCGCTCATCGGCCGCTCGTTCGAAGTCCTGTATCCGTCGTCCGACGAGTTCGAGCGCATCGGCGAGCGCATCGGTCCGATCATGACGGCGCAAGGCAGCTATGCCGACGATCGGATCATGAAACGTGCCGACGGCGAACTCTTCTGGTGCCATGTCACGGGCCGGGCGCTCGAGCGCCACGCGCCGCTGGCCGCCGGCGTCTGGACCTTCGAGGATTTGAGCGCGACGCGCCGCGTGGCGGTGGAGCTGACGCCGCGCGAACGCGAAGTGGCGGCGCAACTGGCCACGGGCAAAACGAGCAAGCAGATAGGCCGCGCGCTGGACATCAGCTCGCGCACGGTCGACATTTACCGGGCCCGCCTCATGCGCAAGTACGGCAGCGGCAACGCGACCGAACTCCTGCAGCGCCTGCTCGGCCAATGAGCCTGCCGCGGCGGGCCGCGTAAGCGCAACGCCGCCGTGCGCGCGCGCCGCCGCTGCGCGCCTTAGCGCGCGCGTTGAAGACGGGGATGCTCGAGCAGTGTGCGCAAACCTTCGGGCAGCGGCACTGAGCGGCCGGCCGCATAATCGATCCAGACGCAGCGGGCGGCGCCGCGCGCATAGAGCGTGCCGGGGTCATCGGCGCGACGCAATTCGAACCCTGTATCGAAGCTGCTGCGGCCCGGCTTGCCCACCGACATCATCCCGATCACGTCGCCGGGATAATGCAACTGCCGCAAAAATTCCATCGAGGCGTTGACGATCACCGGCCCCTGCCCTTGTTCGGCCCCGCCGATAAGGCCCACCGCCTCGAACCAGCTGATCCGCACCTGCTCCATGTAGCGAAAGTACACCGTGTTGTTGACGTGCCCGAACGCATCCATGTCGCCCCATCGAATCGGTATCGACATTTCGAATACGGGCTCGTAACCGTTGCTCGCCGCCGCTGCCGCATCCATCACTTCCGCCACTTTCGCTTCCACCTATTCCGAAACTTTTGAATCCGCACCCGCACCGTCAGGCGAGCGCGAAACCGTCGTCGGCCGCTATCACGGCGCCGTTGATGTACTGCGATTCATCGGCCGCCAGCAACAGCAACAAGCCGTCGAGATCCTCCGGCTGCCCGACACGGCGGCGCGGCAGCATGGACAGCAGCTTCTGCCCCGACTCGGTGGACCAATGCGCATGATTGATCTCCGTGTCGATGTAGCCCGGCGCGATGGCGTTCACGTTGATGCCGTGCCGGCCCCACTCGAGCGCCATGGCGCGCGTCATATGCACGACAGCGGCCTTGCTCATCGAATACAGGCCGATCTGCGGCAATACGCGCAGCCCCGCCACCGAGGCGATGTTGATGATGCGGTAGGCCGGCTTCTGCGCCGCGCCGCCCGAGCGCATCATCATGCGCTTGGCCACCTCCTGCGCCACGAAAAACGCCCCGCGCGTGTTCGTATCGAACACGTATTCGTAGTCGGCCGGCGTGACTTCGGCGAGTTTTTGCGTGGTCGACACGCCGGAGTTGTTCACCAGAATGTCGATCGTGCCGGCCTCGGTCTCGGCATGCGCGACGGCCGACTTGATGCTCTGGTAGTCGGTGACGTCCAGCGACACAACGTGCGCCGCGCCGCCCGACGCCTCGATCTCGGCGCGCAATTCCTTCAACCGTTCCACGCGGCGGCTCGCCAGCACGACCTTCGCCCCCGCCTGCGACAACACCAGCGCGAAGCGCTTGCCGAGCCCGCTTGACGCGCCGGTAATCAGCGCGACCTTTCCCTCAAGGTTGATCGAACGGCCCATACTCGTTCCTTTAGTCGATTAATGTGCGTAAAACGCGATCGAACGCCGGACATGCAGCAACAAAACGGCCGACACGAGCAGAGCCGCCACTCTATCACGTAAATAGAACGATCGTGCTAATCTCGATGCATGCGGTTGCAGCGTCCCTATCGTTCGCTGACAATACGAACCCGAAAAAAAGCATTCTAATGGCTAAGGAGCCTCAATGACCCCCGAAAGTCTGATCGAGCAATATGGCCCCCGCGAGTCGATGGAATACGACGTCGTGATCGTCGGCGGCGGTCCCGCGGGTCTGTCCGCCGCTATTCGGCTCAAGCAGCTCGCACAGGACAAGGGCGTCGAGCTGGGCGTGTGCGTGCTCGAGAAGGGTTCGGAGGTGGGCGCGCATATCCTGTCGGGCGCCGTGATGGATCCGCGAGCCATTAGCGAGCTGATTCCCGATTGGAAGGAAAAAGGCGCGCCCTTGAACGTCGAAGTGACCGAAGACCGGTTTCTCTTCCTCACGGAGAAAGGCGCGGTCAGGACGCCGAACTGGGCCTTGCCGGAGATCTTCAAGAACCACGGCAACTACGTGATCAGCCTGGCCAACGTCACGCGTTGGCTCGGCCAGCAAGCCGAAGCGCTCGGCGTGGAGATTTTCCCCGGCTTTGCCGCGGCCGAAGTGCTCTACAACGACGATGGCTCGGTCAAGGGCGTGGCGACGGGCAACATGGGCATCGGCAAGGACGGCGAGCCCACCGAGAACTTTCAGCTCGGCATGGAGCTGCACGCGAAGTACACGCTCTTTTGCGAAGGGGCGCGCGGGCATCTGGGCCGCCGGCTGAACGAGAAGTTCAAGCTCGACGAAGGCGCCGATCCGCAGGTCTACGGCATCGGCATCAAGGAGCTCTGGGAAATCGATCCGGCCCAGCATCGGCCGGGGCTCGTGATCCACACGGCCGGCTGGCCGCTCGATTCCCAAACGTACGGCGGCTCGTTCCTCTATCACATCGACAACAATCAGGTGATGGTCGGGTTCGTGGTGGGGCTGGGCTATTCGAACCCGTATTTGTCGCCGTTCGAGGAATTCCAGCGCTACAAGACGCACCCGGAAATCCGCAAGATGCTCGAAGGCGGCAAGCGCATTTCGTATGGCGCGCGCGCAATCACGGCCGGGGGCCTGACGTCGCTGCCCAAGCTCGTGTTCCCGGGCGGGGCGCTCGTCGGCGACGACGCCGGTTTCCTGAACACCGCGCGCATCAAGGGCAGTCATGCGGCGATCAAGAGCGGCATGCTAGCGGCACAGGCGGCATTCGATGCGGTGCAGGCGGGCCGTCAAGGCGACGAACTGACGGCCTACCCGGCATCGTTCAAGCAATCGTGGCTGCACTCGGAGCTGTATCGCGCGCGCAACTTCAAGCAGTGGATGAGCAAGGGCTTGTATCTGGGCACGCTCATGGTGGGCATCGAGCAAAAGCTGCTCGGCGGAAACGTGCCGTGGACGCTGCATCACCAGCACCGCGATCACGAAATGCTCAAACCGGCTTCGCAATGCACCCCGATCGCCTACCCGAAGCCCGACGGCAAGCTCACGTTCGACCGGCTGTCTTCGGTGTTCTTGTCGAACACGAACCACGAGGAAAACCAGCCCGCGCATTTGACGCTGAAAGATGCGTCGGTGCCGGTCAACGTCAATCTACGCACTTACGCGGGTCCCGAAGGGCGCTATTGCCCGGCGGCCGTGTACGAGTTCGTCAAGAGCGACGACGGCAGCGATCGCCTCGTCATCAATGCGCAGAACTGCGTGCATTGCAAGACGTGCGACATCAAGGACCCGACGCAGAACATCGTCTGGGTCACGCCCGAAGGCGGCGGCGGGCCGAACTACGCGAACATGTAGGCGCCACGAGCCGCCCGCCCGGGCGGCCTTGACTGCATTTTCTGCTGCACCATGCCGCCATGGCGGCGCTCCCGGCCATCCACGGGCTGGCGCCGCCAACCATCCGCCCTTCCCTCGCTCATCCCTGGCGCCCCAACCGGCGCAATAGCGCGATGCTGACCAGCGCGGCAGCGGCCATCATCGCGCAACTCACCGACAGCGCAGTTGGAAACCCGGCATGCAAGGTCGAGAAGAACGCCGCGCCGACGAGTGCAATTCCGACCGCGCCCGCGAGCTGCTGAACCGTGATGAACACACCGGAGAGCGCGCCCGCATGGGCGTTGCGCACGCGTGCCAGCACCACGCTCACGAGCGGCACGATGACAAGCCCTTCCCCGAAACCATAGAGGGTCAACGGCCAGGCGAGACGCACCGGCGCAACCGCTGCTTGGCTGCGCGTCGGCTCGTGCTCGGCCAGATGGCCCAGCCCGTGCACGACGGCCAAGAACCAGAGCAGGCTCACGACAACCAGGGCAACCCCCGCGACGAGCACATTGACGCCGTGGCGCTCCGTCCAATGCGCCGCGCGGCGCGAGGAAATCAAAAAGCCGACGGCTAACGGTGCGACCGTCGCGCCAGCGCGCAGCGCCGACATGTGCAGACCCGATTGCAGGTAGAGCGTGAGCACGAGCAGGAACGAGGTGATCCCCAGATAGAAGGCAAAGCTCGCACCCAGGCCCGTCGCGAAGACGCCCTCGCGCAGCGCCGAGACGTCGATCAGCGGCTGCCCGCCGCGCGCCGCGATGCGCGCTTCGATCCGCCAAAAGCCCGCGAATCCGGCTAGCCCAGCGGCCAGCGGCGCCAGCATCCAAACCGGCCAGCCCGCATCGCGCGCGAACAGCAGCGGGTACAGCGAGGCGACGACGCTTGCGCACAGCACAGCCGTGCCGACGAGATCCAAGCGCGCGCGACGCTGTGGCGCCAGTCGCGGCGCGAAGATGCCGGCCATGAGCGCCGCGAGGATGCCGATCGGTAGATTGACGAGAAACGCGGCGCGCCATCCGAGGTGCGCGACGTCCAGGTCGATCAGCACACCGCCGAGCACAGGCCCGGCCGCCCCGCCCAGCCCGAGCACGACCCCAAAGATCGACAATGCGCGAGCGCGCTCGTGGGCCGGAAACAGCGTTTGGATCGAAGCGAGCACCTGTGGCAACATGAGCGCCGCACAGGCGCCCTGCGCGATGCGCGCGACGATCAACTGCACAGCCGACGACGAAACGCCACACCCCAACGAGGCCAGCGTAAAGCCGATCAAACCGATCTGGAAAACGAGCTTGCGCCCGACGATATCGCCCAGACGCCCACCGGTGATCAGCAGCGTCGCATAGGCGATTTGGTAGGCCGCGACGATCGCCTCCAGTTCAGCCGGCGATGCCCGCAGGTCGGTGCGAATCGAGGGTAATGCGACGTTGACGATGAACACATCGACAACGAACATGAACTGCGCGACGACCATGACAGCCAGCGTCGCCCACCGCAAAGCGTGCGTTGCGGGCTCGGTCAATAGCGGCGCGGCCGCCCCGGGCGGGACGTCTTGCGCGGCGGATGTGGACATTCGAACTCCTCTTCGTAGACGATATGGCGCCTACGTTAGCGACGCCTCTCGCAGCATTGCAGTAACGCGATGATCCTGGGATGGCGCAATCCTAGGCAAAAGGAGCAACCCGAAGGAGCACATCGAATGAGCACGCCGAAGAACGAATTGGGCAACTTGCTGCGGTCGCGCCGGCGTGCTCTCTCGCCCATGGAGATCGGCATCAGCGATACGAGCCGGCGGAAAACCCCGGGGCTGCGACGAGAAGAAGTCGCCGAACTGGCCGGCATCAGCGTCGATTGGTACACGAGGCTCGAGCAGGGCCGTGACGTGACGCCCTCTCCCGGCACGCTTGCGGCAATCGCGCGCGCGTTGCGGCTGAGTCCAGCCGAAACGGAGCATATGAAGTCGCTCTCGCTACAAGCGCCGCCTGCCCGGTTCGAGCGCGAGACAGTGCCCGAAACGATCCACGTGCTGCTTAGCCAGTTGGGGGTGCCCGCTTACGTGACAGGCCGCCGCTGGGACATCCTCGCATGGAACGAACATGCGACCGAACTGCTGACCGACTTCTCGAAATACGAGGAAGAGGAGCGCAACATGCTGTATTACATGCTGACCGATCAGGGTGTGCGCGAGATGCTCCCCGACTGGGAGCAGGAGGCGCGCCGCATGGTCAGCCAATTTCGCGCGATGTACGACGCGTTTTGCGACGACCCGGCCTTCGCCCGGCTCGTGGCCACCTTGACCGAACGCAGCGCGCAATTCAAGGAATGGTGGCAAGCGCACGAGGTGCGCCGTCCCAGCCTCGGCGAAAAGCATCTGCGGCACCCGCGATTCGGCGATATCTCGGTCGAATATGCGTCATTCCAGGCGAGCCAAGACCCAGCGCTCAAGCTCGTGCTCTACACGCGGGTCACGCCGAAGCGTTAGATAGGCGCGTCGCTTTGGCGCGCGTTGATCGCCTTTCGCTCGTCGGCGCCTCTGTACCGCTGCGCGGGTTCAACGGTCCCGAAACGAGCCGCCCGTCGCTGCGGCCGGGCGCCGCTGGCTCAGTCCGCCCGGGCCGCGATCTTCGGCGTTGCGACGTGGACGTCGCCGCATTGCGCCCGATGGCGCAGCGCGTGGTCGATCAGGACGAGCGCAAGCATGGCTTCCGCGATCGGCGTCGCACGAATACCGACGCAGGGATCGTGGCGACCGAACGTCTCGACCATGACGGGGTTCCCGTGCTTGTCGATCGACCTGCGCGGCGTGCGGATACTGGAGGTGGGCTTGATCGCGATCGATACGGTGATGTCCTGCCCGGTCGATATGCCGCCGAGCACACCGCCGGCGTGGTTTCCGATGAAGCCGGCCGGTGTCAATTCGTCGCCGTGGACCGAGCCGCGTTGAGCCACGCTCGCGAACCCGGCGCCGATCTCCACGCCCTTGACTGCGTTGATCCCCATCATGGCGTGAGCAATGTCCGCGTCCAGCCGATCGAACAACGGCTCGCCCCACCCTACCGGGACGCCGCTCGCCACTACGGCGATCCGCGCGCCAATGGAATCGCCGTCCTTGCGTAGCGCATCCATATAGGCTTCGAGTTGCGGCACGACCTGCGCATTCGGTGCGAAAAAGGGGTTTTGTCGAACTTCGGACCAATCGACGAATGGAATGTCGATTTCGCCGAGCGCGCTCATATAGCCACGCACTTGCACACCGAACTTCTCGCTCAACCATTTCTTTGCAACCGCGCCTGCGGCGACGGTCGGCGCCGTCAACCGCGCGGACGAACGCCCACCGCCGCGAAAGTCACGCACGCCGTACTTGTGCCAATACGTGTAATCGGCATGGCCGGGACGAAACGTTTCGGCGATGTTGCCGTAGTCCTTGCTGCGTTGATCCGTATTGCGGATCAACAGCGCGATAGGCGCGCCCGTGGTCGTCCCTTCGAACACGCCCGATAGGATTTCGACTTTGTCCTCTTCTTGCCGCTGCGTGACGTGGCGCGAGGTACCGGGCTTGCGACGATCGAGTTCGCCCTGAATGTCGGCCTCGACGAGCGCCATTCCCGGCGGGCAGCCGTCGATCACGCAGCCGATCGCCGGCCCGTGCGATTCGCCGAACGTCGTGACGGTGAACAGCGTGCCGATAGTGTTGCCGGACATGAGCGTTGCCTCAGAGAAAAATGAATGAGCAAGCCGCTATTATGCCTTGCCGCGACGGGCATACGCTGTAGGGCTGCTCAGGCCCGGGGCTCACGACGCGCTTTCCAGCGCGCCTAGCGGCGCGCGCCGCGCAAGTCGGCGACGATGCGCTGCAGCGTCTCGGGCGTCGCGGCCTCCGGGTGCAGCGGCTCCCCCACGGCCAGCGTGAGACGACTCATCATGCCCTTTTTGATTGGGCGTGGCCAACGCGCGTCGGCATGACGCGAGAAGACGCTGCCCCAAAGCCCGCGCAACGCCACGGGAATGACCGGCACCGGGGTGCGCGCGACGATCCGCGTGACGCCCTGGCGGAAGGGATTGATTTCGCCGTCACCGGTGAGCTTGCCTTCGGGAAAGATGCACACGAGCTCGCCGTCGGCCAACGCCGCGGCGCACGCATCGTAGGCGCGTTCCAACATCGCCGCGTCCTCGTGCGCCGGCGCGATCGGGATCGCCTTTCCATGGCGAAACAGCCAGCCGGCGAACGGTGTGCGGAAAATACGGTGGTCCATCACGAACCGGATCGGCCGCGGGCTCTCGGCCATGATCACGACGGCATCGACATAGCTGACGTGATTGCAAACGAGCACGGCGGCGCCTTCCTCCGGAATGCGCTCCGCATGCACGAGCCGAATTCGGTAGAACGTATGAACGAGCAGCCACGCGATGAAGCGCAGCAAAAATTCGGGCACGAGCGAGTAGATATAGGCCGCGACCGCGATGTTGAGCAAAGCCGTGACGGCAAACAGGCCCGGAATGCTGACGCCCACCGCGGTGAGCGCAATCGCCATGAGCGCCGAGACGATCATGAAGAACGCATTGAGGATATTGTTCGCCGCGATGATGCGCGCCCGGTGCGTCGCCTGGCTGCGGCTTTGGATCAGCGCGTAGAGCGGCACGCTATAGAAGCCGCCGAACATCGCGAGCAAGAATAGATCGGCGAGAATGCGCCAGTGGCGGGCATGCGCCAAAAATTCGCCGACGCCGATCAGCCGCCCCGGCAACGGCAGCCCGCGACTCGCCCAATACAGATCGAGCGCGAATACGCTGATGCCGATCGAGCCCAGCGGCACGAGGCCGATCTCGACGCGCCGCTTCGATAGCCGCTCGCACAGCAGCGAGCCTGTCCCGATACCGACGGAGAACGTGGCCAGCAGCACGGTCACGACGTCCGGATCGGCGGACAGCACATCCTTGGCGTAACTAAAAAACGACGTGAGGAAAGTCGCGCCGACGAACCAGAGCCAAGAGATGCCGAGCAAGCTCAGGAACACGGTGCGGTTTTGGCGAGCGAGGGCGAGGTTGCGCCACGTCTCGGTGATGGGATTCCAATTGATCCGCAGTTGCGGCTGGGGCGCGGGCGAGACCGGCACCCAACTCGACGCCGACCGCCCTATCAGCGCAACCACGAGGCAAGCGCCCGCCAGCAGCCACGCGCCCAAATCGGAAGCCGCCGCTGCGGCGCCGCCGACGATCGTGCCGATCAGAATGGCGACGAACGTGCCCATTTCGACGAGGCCGTTGCCGCCGACGAGTTCGCGATCGTCCAGATGCTGAGGCAGATAAGCATATTTGACCGGACCGAAGACCGTGGAATGCACCCCCATCAGGAAAGTGCAGAGGTAAAGCAGCGGCGCGTGATGCGTGACGAAGCCGGCGCCGCCGATCAACATCACGGCGATCTCGAACGTCTTGACCCAGCGCGTGAGCTTCGCTTTGTCGTACTTATCGGCGATCTGCCCCGACGTAGCCGAGAACAGAACGAACGGCAGGATGAATATGGCGGAAATCAGGAACGCAGCAGTCTTGGCGTCGACGCCCGAAAAGCGCGCCGTTTGAAACGTCACGAGCGAACTGAAGCCAACCTTGAAAACGTTATCATTCAATGCGCCGAGAAACTGCGTCCAAAAAAACGGCGCAAATCGCCGCTCGCCGAACAATGTGAACTGAGAATGGGTTTCGCGCGGAGCGCGGCGCGGCAACGGGGCGGCGGGCAGCGGTTGATCACTCATGCGTCAAAAAGACCCCACTCCGCTCAGCGCGTGTTGCGCGCCTGACCGTCCTCAGGCCAGTCACGGATGTATGCCTTGAGCATGCGGTTCTCGAAGCTTTGCTCCTCGACGACGGCCTTGGCGACGTCATAGAACGAGATGACGCCCATCAAGGTCCGATTCTCCATAACGGGCAGATACCGAACGTGGTGCTCGAGCATCATGCGGCGCACTTCGTTGACGTCCGTTTCGGGCGTGCAGGTGATCGGGTGATCGTCCATCACCTTGCGAATCGTGGCCGTGCCGACGCTGCCGTTGTTCTGCTTGAGCGTCAGGATGATTTCGCGAAACGTCAGCATGCCGACGAGATCGCCAAATTCCATGATGACGAGCGAACCGATGTCGTGCTCGGCCATCGTGCTGACCGCCTGGCTCAGCGGCGTATCGGGCGTAACCGTATACAACGTGTTGCCCTTGACCTTCAAGATGTCGCTGACTCTCATGGCGCTCTCCCGACGAAGCTTCAATGGATCGGTCGATCCTAGCGGAAAGGTCCGCAAAAGGAAAGCGAGGCGCAATGTCTTAGGACTGATGGAAGCCCGCGCGAGCGGGGTCCGGCCAACGGCCAGCCGGTGTACGATGGCCGCCACCGCAACCTTCGCCGGGCGCCGCCCGGCCGACGCCATGTCCGCCAACCGCTTCGACACGCTAGCCGTGCATGCCGGCGCGGCCCCCGACCCCGCGACGGGGGCACGGGCCACGCCCATCTATCAAAGCACCGCCTTCGTCTTTCGCGATGCCGACCATGCCGCCGCCCTCTTCAACATGGAGCGCGCCGGCCACGTCTATTCGCGCATCTCGAATCCGACCGTCGCGGTATTCGAGGAGCGCGTCGCCGCGCTCGAGAACGGCGTCGGCGCGATCGGCGCCGCGAGCGGCCAGGCCGCGCTGCATCTGGCCATCGCCACGCTGATGGGCGCGGGCTCCCATATCGTCGCCTCGAGCGCGCTATATGGCGGCTCGCACAATCTGCTGCATTACACGCTGCGACGCTTCGGGATCGAGACGACGTTCGTCAAACCGGGCGAGCTCGATGCGTGGCGGGCCGCTGTTCGTCCCAACACCCGCTTGCTGATGGGCGAAACGCTCGGCAATCCGAACCTGGACGTGCTCGACATCGCGGCGATCGCCGAGATCGCGCACGCGCATGGGGTTCCGCTGCTCGTCGATTCGACCTTCACGACCCCGTACCTCATCAAGCCGTTCGAGCACGGCGCCGATCTCGTCTACCACTCGGCAACGAAGTTCTTGGGCGGCCACGGCACCACCATCGGCGGCGTGCTGGTCGACGCCGGCACGTTCGATTTCGCCGCGTCGGGCCGCTTTCCCGAATTCACCGAGCCTTACGACGGCTTCCACGGCATGGTGTTCGCCGAAGAAAGCACGGTGGCGCCTTTCCTGCTGCGCGCACGTCGTGAAGGGCTGCGCGATTTCGGCGCATGCCTGCACCCACAGGCCGCGTGGCAGTTGCTACAAGGTATCGAGACCTTGCCGTTGCGCATGGAGCGGCACGTCGCCAACACGCGCAAAGTCGTCCAATTTCTCGCGGCCCAGCCCGCGGTGGAATCGGTCGCCTACCCCGAGTTGGAATCGCATCCCGATTACACCCTCGCCAAACGCCTGCTGCCGCGCGGCGCCGGCGCGGTCGTCAGCTTCAACTTACGGGGCGATCGCGCCGCAGGGCGCCGCTTCATCGAAGCCTTGACCCTCTTCTCGCATCTGGCCAATGTCGGCGACGCACGCTCGCTCGTCATTCACCCCGCTTCCACCACGCATTTCCGCATGGACGCCGCGGCGCTCGCCGGCGCCGGCATCACCGAAGGCACGATCCGCCTGTCGATCGGCCTCGAGGATCCCGACGATCTCATCGACGATCTCAAACGCGCGCTGAAAGCCGCGGGCAAAGCCCCGACCGGCACGTCTGCGAAAAAGGAGACGACATGATCGTGACCGTCCAAGGCAAATCCGCCTACGCCTATACCGGCGGCAAGCGCTTCGACGCGGCGCTGCCTACCGCCGTGTTCGTCCACGGCGCGCAGCACGACCATAGCGTGTGGGCGCTGCAAAGCCGCTACTTTGCGCACCACGGCTTCAATGTGCTCGCCGTCGATCTACCGGGGCACTGCCGCAGCGAAGGCCCCGCGAAAACCACGATCGAGGCGCTGGCCGATTGGCTGGCCGACCTGCTCGACGCCGTCGGCGCCCCTGCCGCGTTCGTCATCGGCCACAGCATGGGCTCGCTCGTCGCGCTCGATTTGGCCGGCCGTCACCCTGCGCGCGCGCTCGGCGCCGCCCTCGTGGCGACGGCCGTTCCCATGGCCGTTTCCGAGGCGCTGCTCGCTGCCGCGCTCGAACGCGAGCCGGAAGCGATCGACCTCGTGAATCGCTGGTCGCACTCGAGCATCGCCGCGAAACCGTCTTGCCCCGGCCCCGGCTTTTGGCTCCACGGCGTGAACCAGCGCCTCATGGAACGCGTTTCAGCACGCGGCGAGCCCCACCTGTTTCATACCGACTTCGCAGCTTGCAACACCTACGCGCAGGGGCTCGAACGCGCCGCGCAAGTGCGCTGCCCGGTGCGCCTCGTGCTGGGTGCGAAGGACATGATGACGCCGCCCCGGGCTACGCGCGCGCTCGTGCAAGCGCTCCAGGCCGGCGGTGCGCCGGTGGACGTCGTCACGCTCGAGGCCGGACATGCGCTGATGACCGAGCAGCCGGACGCCACGCTGGATGCGCTCTTCGCCTTCGCCCGTACCGTTGCCGGGGCGCAACCGGTTTGACGCGCGGCGCGCGCCGCGCCTGCGCCGATAGGCCGTCAGGCCGGGTTGCGCCTTCGCGGAGATCGCCGGACAATGGGTTTTGTCAGTCCAGGGCGGCTCGCGGCCGTGGCATGCTTTCGTGCCCCGGGTTGCGGCGCTCGCCGTGGCGCGCACACGCGTGCGCAACCGCGAACGGGAGGATGCGATGGCTCACAGCGCTCATACGGCCCATTTTGGTAGCTTCGCCGAGTTTTATCCCTTTTATCTCGGCGAGCATCGCAACCCGATCTGTCGCCGCCTGCATTTCGTCGGCTCGCTCGCGGTGATCGGCTGCTTGGCCATGGCGGTCGCGACGATGGCCTGGCTTTGGCTGCCCGCGGCCATCGTCTGCGGTTACGGGTTCGCGTGGGTAGGCCATTTCTTCTTCGAGAAGAACCGTCCCGCCACGTTCCGCCATCCGCTTTACAGCCTCATGGGCGACTGGGTGATGTTCAAGGACATCTGCGTCGGCAAAATTGCGCTCTAGTCGCGAGCCGGTGCACGAAGAGCGCTCCGGCGCGGTTCGGTTGCGGCAGCGCGGCCGCGAGGGCGGCTGCCTTGCGGCACAGCGCGGCGATAGCGTGGCCGCTACGTAGACTGTTGCGGCCACGGCGAGCGCAGCGTTTGGCCGCTGCCCTGCGGTGCGCCTCTCACGCTACGGGCCGCCACCAACACGGCCAATGTCAGATCGAGCTTCGGGTTGTGCAGCGCATCGAGCAGCAATGCCGCGTCCACGCGCGTCGAATCCAGCCGCAGCTGATATTCGAGCTCGCGCCGATCGACCACGAACATGTCGAACAACCGGCCTACCGTCACGTGCGCCGGATTGGCGATCAGCACATAACGCGGCGCGGCCTCCCCGGCAAGCGGCGTAACCCAGCCGCGACGGTCCAGCGTGTTCACCAACCGCGTCACGGTATCGATATCGCAACGGAGCATGCGCGCGAGCTCGAGCGGCGTAAGGCCCGGTTTGCCCGCATCACGCATCTCGTCCAAGCGCACCAGCAACTCGAGCGCGTCGAGCAAGTCGCTGCCCGGGTAATGCCGCCGGTGAAACTGGCCCAAGCGGATCGCGGGCAAGGCGGATACGATCGTCGCGCCGGCAAGCGTGATGAACCAGCACAAATAGACCCACAACAAGAACAGCGGCACGAGCGCGAAGGCGCCGTAGACAGCCGTATACGTCGGCATCCGGCGCACGTAATAACCGAAGCCGCGCTTGGCGAGCTCGAATGCGATGGCCGCCGCGAGCCCGCCCACGACAGCGTCGCGCCAGGCAACCGAACAATTGGGCAGATAGACGTAAAGCAGAGCGAACGCCAGCGCGGTCAACGGCAACGATGCGCCGGTCAACGCCCATTCGATCAGCGGCGGCACGTGCCCGCTGGCGAGCGCGCTCGATTGGGTAAAAAGATACGAAGAAATCGATAGGCTCACGCCGATTAGAAGCGGCCCGAGCGTGATGATCGCCCAATAAACGAGCACACGCTGCGCGAACGGGCGCGGTTTGGCGACGCGCCATATGACGTTCAGCGCCGATTCGACCGTCATCATCGTCATGACGGACGTGACGAACAGCACGATCATCCCTGCCGTGGTCAGTCCCTTGGCCTTGGATGCGAACTGGTTCAGATACTTGAAGATTTGGTTGTTGATCTGATCGGGCATCAGATGCTGGGCGAGGAACGTCTGCAGCGACATCTGAAACGTCGCGAAGATCGGAAACGCCGTGAACAGCGCGAACGCGACCGTCGCGAGCGGGACGATCGCGAGCATCGTCGTAAACGTCAAGCTGCCCGCCACCTGAGCAATCCGGTCTTCGCCGATGCGCTTCATCGCAAAACGCGCGAGACGCTGAAGGGTCTGCAGTTCGGAGCTGAACGTGCGCAAGTCGAGGTTCTCCTTTTCGTTCGATCGCCGCATGCAGCGGCGCGGCGGCGTACACGCCCCTATAATAAGCCGCTCACCATCCATGCTCATGAAAGACATTCTCGTACTCTATTACAGCCGGCACGGGGCGACTCGCGATCTGGCATTGGCGCTCGCGCAAGGCGTCGACAGCGTAGCCGGCATGCAGGCGCGGGTGCGAACCGTGCCGGCCGTCTCGGCCGTAAGCGAAGCCACCGAACCCGCCATTCCGTCCGACGGCCCCCCCTACGCCGAGCTGCGCGATCTCGAACAATGCGCAGGGCTGGCGCTCGGCTCGCCCACGCGCTTCGGCAACATGGCCGCCTCGCTGAAGTACTTCCTGGACGGCACGACGCCGCAATGGATGAGCGGCGCCCTCTCGGGCAAGCCCGCCTGCGTGTTCACCTCGACGAGCAGCCTGCACGGCGGCCAGGAATCGACACTGCTCTCGATGATGCTGCCGCTGCTGCATCACGGCATGTTGATGGTGGGCATCCCTTACACCGAAAGCACGCTCGCGACCACGCAAACAGGCGGCACGCCCTACGGCGCCTCGCATGTGTCCGGCGCCGGCGCGCGCGAATCGACGTTGTCGGCCGACGAAAAAACGCTCGCGATTGCACTTGGCGCCCGGCTCGCGCGCACGGCCTCGCTGTTGGCGGGCCGGCCATGACGTCCGCCCGAGCCAGCGCGCCTGCCGCCGCCCGCGTCGTCCCGCGCAACCGTTGCGCGCTGGGCGCGGCGTTCGCCCTCGTCGCCCTGATCGTGCTGGCCGTGGCCTGGGAGCGGTGGCTCGCGCCGCTGCGCCCGGGCGGATCGGCCCTCGTGCTCAAGGCGCTGCCGCTCGCGTGCGCTTTGCCGGGCGTGTGGCGGCGTAAGCTTTATACATTGCAGTGGGCGTCGATGCTCGTGCTGCTGTATCTGGCCGAAGGCGTCGTGCGCGGGATGACGGACGCCGGATTGTCCGCGCGGCTCGGTTGGGCCGAAGTGGCCCTCGCGGCGCTCTTTATCGGCTGTGCGCTTGCCTATCTCGCGCCCTTCAAGCGCGTGGCGCGCGCGGCGGCCCGCGATGCGCGCGCGCCCGAGTCGACGTAGCTGCACGCGGCCATTGGCGCAGCGACTCGACGCGCTCGGCTCACCGGCTATCGCGCATCTTGCCCAAGAAGGACGAACCATCATGACCGACACGCCTTCAACTGCGCGCGACACATTCGTCGCAGCGTGCCGCGCCGCCATCGGTGCGGCCAACGTTCTGACCGAACCGAACGACACCGCGCCGTTCCTGACCGATTGGCGCCACCGCTATACGGGAGCCGCTTGCGCCGTGCTGCGCCCCGGCACGACACAAGAAGTGGCCGCTATCGTCAGGCTCGCCAACGAGCACCGAGTCCCGCTCGTACCCCAAGGCGGCAACACGGGCCTCGCCGGCGGCGCAACGCCAGACCGCACGGCAACGCAGGCTGTCGTTAGCCTCGCCCGCTTGAATCAAGTTCGCGCACTCGATCCCCACAACAACACGATCACGGTTGAAGCCGGCGTCGTGCTGGCGCACGTGCAGGAGCATGCGCGCGAGGCAGGACGCCTGTTTCCGCTGAGCGTGGCCGCCGAGGGCAGTTGCACGATCGGCGGCAATCTCTCGACGAACGCGGGCGGCACCGGCGTGCTGCGCTACGGCAACACCCGCGAGCTGTGCCTCGGGCTGGAAGTGGTCACCGCGCAAGGCGAGATTTGGGACGGGCTGCGCGGTCTGCGCAAAGACAACACCGGTTACGATTTGCGGGATCTGTATATCGGCGCGGAAGGCACGCTCGGCATCATCACGGCCGCCGTGATGAAGCTGCATCCCCTGCCCGCCGCGCGCGTCACGGCGCTCGCGGCCCTCGCCTCGCCACAGACCGCGCTCGACTTCCTGGCGCTCGCCCAGCGCCGCGCCGGTCCGCTGCTGACGGGATTCGAATTGATGTCGGATTTTTGCTTGCGGCTGGTCGGGAAGCATTTTCCGCAGATGCGCTACCCGTTCGCCCAAACGCACGCGCAAATCGTCTTTCTCGAGCTATCGGACAACGAAAGCGAGGAACATGCGCGGGCGCTGTTCGAACAGATGATGGAACAAGCCCTCGAATCGGGACTCGTCGAAGACGCAGTCGTCGCCGAAAACCTCGCGCAATCGAAAGCCTTTTGGGATTTGCGCGAGCACATCCCGCTTGCGCAGGCCCAAGAAGGCTTGAACATCAAGCACGACATCGCGGTGCCCATCTCGCGCGTGGGCGCGTTCGTCGAACAAACCGATGCGGCGATTGCACGCGAGGTGCCGGGCGCACGCATGGTCACGTTCGGTCATCTGGGCGACGGCAACCTCCACTACAACGTGCAGGCCCCCGAAGGCGTCGATGCGAAGGCGTTCCTCGCGCAGCATCAAGCGCAATTGAATCGCATCGTCTATGAGAGCGTGCATCGGCATGGCGGCACGTTCAGCGCCGAGCATGGGGTCGGCCAACTGAAAGTGCCCGAGTTGGCGCATTACAAATCCGCGGTCGAAGTGGGCATCATGCGGACGATCAAAGCGGCGCTGGATCCGCTCGGTCTGATGAACCCCGGCAAAGTGCTAGGCTAGGCAACGTGCCACGCCCATCGACGCCGCGGGCGGCGGTTGTTCAACCGTCATCGAACCGATCGAGCAAAGAGGCGTTCCCGTGAAAATTCGCGTGTTGTCCGATCTGCATCTCGAGTGCGACGAGCCCGAGGTCATCCCGCATACCGAGGCCGATCTCATCGTGCTTGCCGGGGACATCCATAATCACGCCGAGGGTATCCGCTGGGCAGCGCAAACGTTCGGCGGGCAAACGCCGGTCGTCTACGTCCCCGGCAACCACGAGTATTACGACGGCGAGTTCGGCGCGCTCGAAGTGGCGATGCGCGACGCCGCGGCGGGTGTCGATCAAGTGCATTACCTCAACAACGCGGCTTTGGTCGATCCCGCCGGCCGCTGGCGTGTGCTCGGCACGACGCTGTGGACGGACTTCGCGCTGTTCGGCGCGAGCGAAGAAGCGATCGCCGCATCGATCGCCGCGGCTCAAAAAGTCATGCTCGATTTCCGCGGCCCGATACAAGTGACATGGCCCTCGAGCGCGGCGGCCGCGGGCGAAGCTGGCAACGCTGAACGTGCGGGCGCAGGGCCGCGGCTGTTCACACCGGCCGATACGCTCGCTCTGCACCGCCACGCGCGCGAGTGGCTAGAAAAAGAACTACGCAAGCCGTTCGGCGGCCAAACCATCGTCGTCACGCATCATGCGCCCCATCGCGCGAGCCTCGCCGAACGCTTCGCTCAAGATCTCGCTTCGGCCGGCTTCATCAGCCACCTACCCGAGTTGCTCGGGCCGCCCGTCGCGCTGTGGATTCATGGGCATACGCATACCCCGTTCGATTACGTCGCAAATGGGACACGCGTTGTCTGCAACCCGCGCGGCTATATCGATCGACGCCGCAATCGGCTGGAGAATCCCCTCTTCGCCTGGGATAAAGTCGTCGACCTGGACACTTAGCTTAGCGATCCGCGGAAAAAGTGCGCGCGACGGCCCTCCCGGTAGCGGGGAAACGACGCCCCTTCAAGCGAATGGCCCGGCTACGCCTGCGCCCACGGTAGGATCGAGGCGCATGCCAACTGGAATGCGCACTTCGATTGTTGTTCCGTGTCCCGGCGAGGACTCGATGTCGAGTTCGCCCTCGACGAGATAGGCACGCTCGCGCAAGCCGGCCAACCCGAACGAACCGGTCTTGCGCGGCAGCGCCGGGTCGAAGCCGATACCGTTGTCCCGAACCGTCAACAGCACGCGACCGTGGTCGCGCGCGACGCACACGTCGACGTGTGTGGCCCGCGCATGTCGGGTCACGTTCGTCAGCGACTCCTGCAGCATGCGGAACGTCGCCGTGGCGTACGGTTCGTCGAGTTCCAGGTCTACCGGCTCGACGGTGAGTTCGCAAGCCACCCCGCTGCGCTGCGTGAAGTTTTGCACGAGCCATTGCATCGCGGGGACGAGGCCGAGATCATCGAGCACGAGCGGCCGCAGGTCGGATGCGATTCGCCGCGTCGATGCGACGGCGTCGTCGATCAACGCCCGCATCTCGGCTAGCCGTCGCTCGTTCACTGCACTGCCCTGCGGTGCGGACGCCGCCGCGCACAACCGGTCGGTTTCGATGCGCAAGGTAGCGAGCGTTTGAGCGAGTTCGTCGTGCAGTTCTCGCGAAATGCGCCGCATCTCTTGCTCTCGCGCCGAACTGCCGATCGCCGCGACCTCTCGCAGTTCCTTTTGCGACAACATGAGCGCCGCCTCGGCGCGCTTTCTTTCGGCCACTTCGTGCTGTAGTTCGCCATTGGACTCGGCGAGCGCAGCCGTGCGGGCCGCGACGCGCTCTTCGAGCAGCGCCTTCGCCTCGTTCAATTGCGCCGTGCGATGCTGCACGAGCCGGTGCTCGGCCCGTTCGCGGTCGAAAGCCTGAACGACACGCGCGTAAAGCTTGATATTGTCGAAGGTCAGCGAAACGAGGACGAAGCTCGACGCGATCAAGCCGTAGATGCGCCCGGCGTAAAACCCAAGGTCGAAGCGCGCGTGATTGAAAACCGCGGAGAGCGCGATGTCGAAAATCCACGCGCAGACGACCACGATCATCCATAGGTCGAGGACCGTGCGCGCGCGCCGGAAAATCAACGATGCCAGCGCGGCGAAGTTGATGAGCCACACGATGGACACGACCCAGACGATCGCCCCTGCCTCGTGCGAACCGCGCATGAGAGGGGGCAGCCAGGCATGGCCCAGCGTGGCGATCGCTGTCATCGCGCCGCCGAGCGCGACGGCGGTCAGGACGCACAGCAACGCCGAGCGCCAAGGCGCTTTGGGCCGCCGACCCTCGTCGGGCGGCCGTGCGCACGCGTACGCAATGACTGCGAGCGGAAACGCGCCATGCCACATCATGTAAATCCACGCGGTGGTCTGCGTGCCTGCCCCCAGCCCGCCCGTGGGGGTGAACAGCCCTGGAAAGGACAACGTATGGGCGATGGCCATGCAAGCGCTGAGCAGGTAGCCGCCCGCAAGCATCAGCAACGCAGGAGAAAAGAGAATGCCGTACTGCCCGATGAACAACGCGGCGGTCAGCAGATCGCATACGGCGAGCGCCGACTGGTAAATCGGCACGAACGCCCATACGGGGGCGAGTTGTGTTCTTGCGAACGGCACCGCCGCTGCGAACACGGCAATCGACACCGCTATGGCGGCCAGCGCAAGCAGGCGCTCGCGACGGTCCGGCCTCAACGTCGAGATGAATACGCGTGCCTCGTCGGTCGACTCGCCCAAATTTGCCCCCGGATCCGATCGCCTACGATACTCGTTATGGATAAACGCTATCGTGCGCGACGATTCTGTAGCTTACGTATTATGAGACGCCATCACGCGCGAGGGAAGCGGATTCGGGCGGCATCTTCCTTGCGCTGGACAGTCCATCAACCGATTGCGAAGACCGGAAACGCTGGAGGGGGAAAATAGAGCGCTGGACGATGCGCGCAGGACATGCAGCAAAAATGGCTGCACAGAGCGGTTATATCACCCGCAGAAAGCAAAAAGCCCAAGTCTCAGCGACTGGGCTAAATGCTTGATTCTAGTGGTCGGAGCGATAGGATTCGAACCTACGACCCTCTGATCCCAAATCAGATGCGCTACCAGGCTGCGCTACGCTCCGACGAATCCGAGATTCTAGCCGTCTTGTCGCCGGTCGGTCAATCTCGGCGCGAAGAGATTTCAGCGTCGCTCGGTTTGGGCGGCTAACATTCGCTCTGTGGCACATCGCAGTTTTTGCATCCGATGACCGAGATGGCGCGCGCTCGCGCCCTAACCGATAGGAGGCAACGACATGGATTTGATCCTTTGGCGTCATGCGGAAGCGGAAGACACCGCGCCCAGCGACGCCGCCCGCCAACTCACCCCGCGCGGACGCAAACAAGCGCAAACCGTCGCCAAATGGCTCAGGCAACGGCTCAGCGCCGATGCCGTGATTCTGGCGAGCCCCACCGCCCGCACCGTCCAAACCGTCGAGGCCTTGACGGACCAATACCGCAGCATCGATCGGATCGGCCCCGGCGCCGGGCCGGAGGCGGTGTTGGAGGCGGCCGGCTGGCCCGACGGCCTAGCTTCGATGGTCGTCATCGTCGGACATCAACCCACCCTGGGCCTCGTCGCCTCTCATCTCGTCGCCGCGCAAAGCGCCGAATGGACGATCAAAAAAGGCGGCCTGTGGTGGCTCGCGAGCCGCGAGCGCAATGGCTCCGGACAGGTCGTGGTGCGAGCGGTCGTTTCTCCCGAATTGATTTAACTCCGATGAAACGCGCGTGTCCGCCGAGCGACATGTCATCGCGGCGACACGCGTTTGCCATGCAAACGTCATCGCCCGTTACTACATTGGCGAAAACCCAGCATTCCTTTCATAGTCATTAGGAACCAGGAACCCCTATGCGAGATCTGCCGACGCCGACCCTGCCCTTCGCTTCGATCCCGCTCGATTCGCGCCGCCGTCTGCCGCGCGAAAAAGAAACCGTCACGCAGGAACACCGTCTGCAAGTGGCCTGGGCGCGCACCGATGAAGAACTGCGCGAGGCGCAGCGCCTGCGCTACCGCGTGTTCGCCGAAGAAATGGGCGCGAGCGTCTCGGGCCCGGCCGGGCTCGACGTCGATGCATTCGACGCCTATTGCGATCATTTGCTCGTGCGCGACCTCGACACCCTGCAGGTGGTCGGCACTTACCGCGTCCTGCCGCCGCATCAAGCCGCTCGCATCGGGCGCTTGTACGCCGAGGGGGAATTCGATCTCTCGCGCCTCGCGCATCTGCGCGCGAAGATGGTCGAAGTGGGCCGTTCCTGTGTGCACGCCGATTATCGCAGCGGTTCGGTCATCATGTCGCTGTGGGGCGGGCTCGGCACCTACATGATGCAAAACGGCTACGAGACGATGCTCGGTTGCGCGAGCGTGCCGATGGCCGACGGTGGCCATTTCGCGGCGAACCTGTATGAGTCGTTGCGCGAGCAAGCGCTGACGAGCCCCGAATACCGCGTGTTCGCGCATACGCCGCTGCCCGTCGAGGACCTGCGCACAGGCGTACGCGTTGCGCCGCCGCCGCTCGTCAAAGGGTATCTGCGCCTCGGCGCGAAGATCTGCGGCGCACCGGCTTGGGACCCCGACTTCAACTGCGCCGATTTCCTCACCCTGTTCCGCCTGGCCGACATCAACGCCCGCTACGCGCGTCACTTCCTAGCCTAACGCAGCACACCATCGCCCCCGCGGGGCACATCACCGGCCATAGAGAAAAAGCGGCCCACGCTCGGCATGGAGCGTGGGCCGCTTCGCTCATTCGCTATCGGCGACAGCGTTTGTTTCGAATGCAGTCGCTTATTCGTCCGTGTACACGACGCGGTAGCGGATCCCGACCTTCTCCCATTCGGCCGCCTCTTGAGTCAAGCTGTAATCGGTCAACGGATTGCCCGCGACCCATTCGTTCGGCAAGCGCACTTCGTAGCCGCCATGGGACTTCGCCACGCGAATGCCGGGCAGGCCCACATCGGTGCGCCGGCGGCAAAGTAGCGCCGCGAGCCGCAAGCAAAACAGCAAAGGCCACTCGACTTCGCGCGCTTGCGACAATTTGCCGAGCTTGCCCGCATGCCCGAGCACGAGCGCAGCGAGCCGCGCTTGATCGGTGCGCGAAAAGCCGGGCATGTCGGCATTGCTCGTGATATAGGCGGAATGCTTGTGATATGCGCTATGCGAAATCGACAAGCCGATCTCGTGCAACGCGGCCGCCCAGCCGAGAAAGACCCGCCCTTCTTCCAACTCTTCGCCATTCGCCGCGCCGAGTTGATCGTAGAAGCCGACCGCCAGCTCGCCGATGCGCTCGGCCTGCGCGCGATCCACGCCGTAACGGCGCATGAACCCCTCGACGGTGACCGCCCGCATGTCCTCGTGCTGCGTGCGCCCCAGCAAATCGTATAGCACGCCGAGCCGCAATGCGCCGTCGGTCGTATCGACGTATTCGATCCCGAGTTCCTCGAACACGGCCAGCATGATCGACAAGCCGCCCGCGAGCACCGGCACGCGATCGGGCTTGAGCGCGACGAGCTTGAGCCGATTGACGTTTTCGGCTTTGATGAGCGCGCGCTTGAGCCGCTCGAGGCCGCCGCGCGAGATGCCGTGCGTCACGCCGGGATCGTTGAAGCCGTTGGCTTCGACGAGTTCGGCCAGCGCCCGAGCCGTGCCCGAGGAGCCGATCGCCTGATCCCATCCGGCCTGCTTGTACTCGCGCGAGATGATTTCAATTTCACGCTTAGCCGCCAGTTCGGCCTGACGCATCGTGTAATCGTCGACGTTGCCCGCGGGAAAGAACGCTCGGCTGTGACTCACGCAGCCGATATAAAGGCTTTCCATGACGAGCGGCGTGTAGTGCTGGCCGATGATGAACTCGGTCGAGCCGCCGCCGATATCGACGACGAGCCGCTTGCCCGAAATCGCGGGCACCGAGTGCGCGGCGCCGGCATAGATCAACCGCGCCTCTTCGCGTCCCGCGATGACTTCGATCGGGAAGCCCAGCGCGTTTTGCGCTTCGACCAGAAACTCGCTCGCATTCTTGGCGACGCGCAGCGTATTGGTCGCCACAGCGCGTACGTGGTCGGGATGAAAATCGCGCAACCGTTCGCCGAAGCGCTTGAGCGCGTCCCACGCACGCACTTGCGAAGCGCGATCGAGCATTTTGTCGGTCGAGAGCCCCGCGGCAAGCCGCACGGCCTCGCGCAGCGCATCGACCTGATAGATCTGCGCGCCGGCGGGCGTTTCCTCGACGCGGCCGACGATGAGCCGGAAACTATTCGAGCCGAGGTCCACGGACGCAAGAAGGTGCGGGGTATTGGGCATTAGGAAAACGAGCTCCCGTGCGCGCGCACGACCGGCCGGGACCCATCGCCCGGGCGGGCGCCGCGCTGTTCAAAAACGTCATTGTAAGCACATAGCATTTCTCCACGGTGCATTGCATCAATGTGGCACCGCCTATGCGACATCTTGCTCGTGTCCGCTTCGCCCGCGCGGCGCCCTTCGCCCCTCGAACGACGCGCTCCGCCCACACGATCGCCCAATGCGCACCGAATCTCCGTAGAATGCCTAAAAAGTGACAGTATGACTTTTCACCGCAATGACACCGAATTATGAGAATGTCCGAACGTCCGTTCATTTCTTCATCCGACCCTTCTCATTTGCTGCCGATGTCGCTGCGTTACCCCCTGCTGAATCGTGAGCTTGGCATTCTCGGCTTCAACGAGCGCGTCCTTGCGCAAGCCACCGACCCGTCCGTGCCGCTTCTCGAGCGCTTGCGCTTCATCTGCATCACGAGCAGCAACCTCGATGAATTCTTCGAAGTGCGCATGGCGGGACTGCAGGAGCAGATGCGCGACAACCCGGGTTCGCTCGCGCCGGACGGCATGTCGCTGCAGCACGTCTACGATCTGGTCGTCGAGCGCGCCCACAAGCTCGTGCATCGGCAGTACGCGATGCTGCACGAGACTGTGCTCCCCGCACTCGAGCAAGAAGGCATCTACTTCCACAGCGCCGAGACGTGGACCGAAGCGCAGACCGAATGGGCGCGTCGCTACTTCGTCGACGAATTGCTGCCGGTGCTCACCCCGATCGGCCTCGATCCCGCGCATCCGTTCCCGCGGGTGCTCAACAAAAGCTTGAACTTCGTGGTCGAGCTCGAAGGCAAGGACGCATTCGGCCGCCAAGCGGTGATGGGTATCGTGCAAGCGCCGCGCGCGCTGCCGCGCCTCGTGCATATGCCGCAGGAGCTTTCAGGTTTCGCCTATGGCTTCGTGCTGCTCAGCTCGTTCATGCAGCGTTTCGTTCACGAGCTCTTTCCCCACCTCACGATCCGAAGCTGCAATCAATTCCGCATCACACGCAACAGCGAGTTATTCGTCGATGAAGACGAAATCACGAACCTGCGTGTCGCGCTCCAAGGCGAGTTGCCCGCGCGCCACCTGGGCAATGCGGTGCGCCTCGAAGTGTCGGCCGATACGCCGCTTCACCTCGTGCGTCGGCTGCTCGACGAAAGCGGCTTGAGCGAAAAAGACTGCTACCGCGTGGATGGCTCGGTCAATCTCGTACGCCTCATGCAATTGCCGGAACTCGTCGATCGGCCCGACCTGAAGTTCGTGCCGCACGTGCCCGCCACGCCGCCCGTGCTCGCGAACGCCACCAGCCTGTTCGATACGCTCGACCAGGGTGACGTGTTGCTGCATCATCCGTACGAGAGCTTTCAGCCCGTGTTGGAACTGCTGCTGCAGGCGGCGCAAGACCCGAGCGTCATGGCGATCAAGCAAACGATCTACCGCACGGGCACCGATTCGCCGCTGATGGACGCGCTCATGCAAGCGGCGCGCAACGGCAAGGAAGTCACGGTGGTCGTGGAGTTGCTGGCGCGCTTCGACGAAGAAACCAACATCAATTGGGCCGCGCAGCTCGAAGCCGTCGGTGCGCACGTCGTCTACGGCGTCGTGGGCCACAAGTGCCACGCCAAAATGATGCTGATCGTGCGACGCACGACGAACAACGGCAAGTCGACGCTCAAGCGCTATGCACACTTGGGCACCGGCAACTATCATCCGCGCACCGCGCGCCTGTACACCGATTTCGGCTTGATGACGGCCGATCAGCGCATCTGCGAAGACGTTCACCACGTGTTCCAGCAATTGACGGGCATCGGCGGCGAATTGCGGTTGCACGAGCTTTGGCAATCGCCGTTCACCTTGCATCCGAAGCTCGTCGAAGCGATCCGTGAGGAAGCCGACAACGCGCGCGCCGGCAAGAAAGCGCGCATCGTCGCGAAAATGAATGCCCTGCTCGAGCCGACGGTCATCGCCGAGTTGTACGAAGCGTCGCGAGCGGGCGTGAAGATCGATCTGATCGTGCGCGGCGTCTGCTCGCTGCAGCCGGGAGTCGAAGGGCTATCGGAGAACATCACCGTGCGCTCGATCGTTGGGCGCTTCCTCGAGCACCACCGCATCTTCTATTTCTTCGCCGATGGGCGGGAGCGCATCTATTTATCGAGCGCGGACTGGATGGATCGCAACTTTTTCCGCCGCGTCGAAGTCGCGTTCCCGATCAACGATCGGCGCTTGAAACAGCGCGTCATCGCCGAAGGACTGTCGGTGCTGCTCGGCGACAATCAATCGGCTTGGGTGATGCAGAGCGACGGTCACTACCGGCGCAGCCGCCCCGGCAAAACGTCGCGCAACGCCCAGGCAGGCTTGCTCGCGAAATTCGGCTGCTAAAACTAAAAGGAAGCAGCGGGACGGCGCGCGGCGCCAAGGCTCGCCGCTTGCCGGATGGCCCGTCTGCGCGGGCCGCTCGGCTAAGCGCCTGCGTGCACGGGTTGCCGGCGCACCGAGCGCTGCGCCGGGAAACGCACGCTGAACGTGCTGCCCTTGCCCTCTTCGCTCTTGACCTCGAGCGTCGCATCGTGCCGTTGCAGCACGTGTTTGACGATGGCGAGGCCAAGCCCCGTGCCGCCCGTATCGCGCGAGCGGCTGCGATCGACGCGGTAAAAGCGCTCGGTCAACCGCGGGATGTCGGCCGAGGGAATCCCGAAGCCGGTATCGGTCACCGAGAACGACGCTTCGTTGCCCGCCAACTGCCAAGCGACATCGATCGAGCCGCCATCGGGCGTATAGCGGATGGCGTTCGTCACGAGATTGCCGAGCGCGCTCAAGATCTCCGTTTCGACGCCTGTCACGGTCAAGGTGTCATCGGCCGAAAACGAGATGCGATGGCGCCCGCCCGACAGCGTCGCGGCATCCTCGCGCACGTGCGAAATCACCGCGCGCATATCGATGGGGCGATCGCTCGGCGGCTTGGCATCGCCTTCGAGCTTGGCGAGCACCAGTAAGTCGTCGACGATATTGCGCATGCGCGAGGCCTGCTGATCCATCAGCTCCAAGTAGCGTTCGCGATCGGCTGGCTCGAGCGGGATCTCGCGCAATGTTTCGAGAAAACCCGACAGCACCGTGAGCGGCGTCTTCAGTTCGTGCGAGACATTCGCGACGAAGTCGCGCCGCATCGCATCGGTGCGCTCGAGTTCGGTGATGTCGGCCGACAGCACGAGCTTGCGATTTTCCCCATAGGGAAACGCTTGCACGGAAAGCACGTTCTGCCGCTTGTCGCCCATGCCGCGCATGATGAGCATCTCGTCGTACAGATGCGAGTTCAGATAGCGCACGAAATCGGGATGCCGCACGAGATGCGTGATGTGCTGACGCAGGTCGCGCCTCGCGTCCAAGCCGAAATGCTGCTCGGCGATCGCGTTGCACCACTCGATCTGGTCGTGATCGTCGAGCATGGCCACGCCGTTCGGCGACGCTTGGATCGCCTGGATAAAGCGCGAATGCTGCTGCTCGACCTGCCGCACTTGAGCGTGCCAACGCTTGGCGAGCTTATGCAGCCGGTAGTAGATCTCGCCCCACACACCGGGCGCGCTCGGCACTTCACCGTAGACCGGCGCATCGAGCAAGCGCCACAGACGCTCGGTGTGATAGGCGGAAAAGAGAATCTGCGCGACGAGCGCGACGACGGCGAAGATCAACGCCGCGCGCACACTTGCGACGGCCGCGATTGCCGCGCATACGAGCGCGAGCAACAGCAGCGATACGATCGAGCGCGCCCAAATAATATTCATGAGGTCATGGGTGAATCGAATCAAAAGCGCACCGCGGTTTCCCCGCGCGGCGCGCCCGGCGCTCCGGCGCTACGCGCTCTTGGCGAGACGATAACCGCTGCCGCGCACCGTTTCGATCATAGCATCGCAACCGGCCGGCTTTAGCGCGGCGCGAAGCCGCTTGATATGGACGTCGACCGTCCGCTCCTCGACGAACACGTGATCGCCCCAGACCTGATCGAGCAGTTGCGTGCGGCTATGCACGCGCTCGGGGTGAGTCATGAAAAAGTGCAGAAGACGGAACTCCGTCGGGCCCAGATCGAGCTTGATCTCGCTTCCCGATGCATGCGCCGCGACCCGATGCGTGGCCGGATCGAGCTTGAGCCCATTGATGGCCACCACGTCCTCGGTCAACTGCGGCGCGCGACGGCGCAGCACGGCCTTGATGCGGGCCATCAACTCCTTCGGCGAAAACGGCTTCGTGACGTAATCGTCGGCGCCGATCTCGAGGCCCAGCACCTTGTCTTGCTCATCGCCGCGGGCTGTCAGCATGATGATCGGGATGTGCTTCGTGCGCTCGTTGTTGCGCAGATCGCGCGCGAACGCGATGCCCGACTTGCCGGGCAACATCCAGTCCAGCAAGACGAGATCGGGCAGCACGTCGCTGATCAGCGCCTGGGCCTGCTCCGCGTTATAAGCACGGATCGGGCAATGGCCCGCATGCTGCAGATTGACCGAAATCAGTTCGGAAATGGCGGGCTCATCTTCGATGATGAGAATGCTGCTCGGCATCGTCACCTCTTCAACTCAGTGCTTCGCGTTCGAGGGCGTCGCGCGATTTATGCCGTACGTCCGTCCCCTTCACGATATAGATGATGAACTCGGCGATATTCTTCGCATGGTCGCCGATACGCTCGATCGCCTTCGCGATGGTCAAGAATTCGAGCCCCGCCGAAATCGTGCGCGGATCCTCCATCATGTAGGTGACGAGCTTGCGCACGAAAGCGCGGAATTCTTCGTCGATGGCTTTGTCGTCGCGCACGATTTGCGCGGCCGCCACCGTGTCCAGGCGTGCGAACGCATCGAGCGCGCGACGCAGAATCGACACGGCCATCTCGCCCGAGACCTTGATCTCGGCGATGTTCACCGTGCGCGAGGCGCCGTCTTCCCTCAAACGTTTGACGCGCTTGGCGATCTTCTCCGCCTCGTCGCCCGCCCGCTCGAGGTTGGTAATCGTCTTCGAGATGGCGAGCAACAAGCGCAGATCGCGCGCGGCCGGCTGACGCCGCGCGATGACATTGCTGCACTCTTCGTCGATCACGACTTCCATCGTGTTGACCGTTTCTTCGGCTGCGATCACCTGATCGGCGATGCTCTCGTCGAATTCGTTGAGCGCCTGCATGGCACGCGTGATCTGTGCCTCGACGAGCCCGCCCATCTCGAGCACCTTCGACGAGACGAGGTTCAGATCCGCATCGAACTGGCTCGACAAATGTTTGTCCGTCATGGTTGTCTCCTTAGCCGAAGCGGCCGGTGATGTAATCCTCGGTTTCCTTGCGGACCGGCTTGATGAAAATCTTTTCGGTATCGCCGAACTCGATCAATTCACCAAGATACATGTATCCCGTGTAGTCGGAGCAACGCGCCGCCTGCTGCATATTGTGCGTGACGATGACGACCGTGTAATCGCTCTTGAGCTCGGCAATGAGTTCCTCCACGCGTCCCGTGGAAATCGGATCGAGCGCCGAGCACGGTTCGTCGAGCAACAGCACTTCCGGGCGGATCGCGATGCCGCGCGCGATGCACAGGCGCTGCTGCTGGCCGCCCGACAAACCGTAGCCGCTTTGGCCGAGCTTATCCTTGACCTCGCTCCAGAGCGCCGCCTTCGTCAAGGCCCATTCGACGCGGTCGTCCATTTCCGAGCGCGAGAGCGATTCGAACATCTTCACGCCGAACGCGATGTTGTCGTAGATCGACATCGGAAACGGCGTCGGCTTCTGGAACACCATGCCCACGCGCGCGCGCAGCAACGAGATGTCGCGATGGGTCGCGAGCAGATTTTCGCCGTCCATCATGATCGCGCCCTCGGCCCGCTGCTCGGGATAAAGCGCGAACATCTTGTTGAACGTGCGCAAGAGCGTGGACTTGCCGCAACCGGACGGGCCGATGAATGCCGTGACCTTGCCTTCTGGAATGGAAAGGTTGATGTTCTTCAGCGCATGGTATTTGCCGTAGAAGAAATTCAAATTCTTCACTTCGATCTTCGGCGCGAGGGGCGCAAGCGACGGCCCTCCGGTGGCCGGCTCGTGGCCGGCGGGCGACGCGGGACGCTCGATTTGGGACAGGTGACTCTCAGCCATGTTCATAAGGCGCTCCGTCGCTTTATTTCTTGCCGAACATCGTACGCGCAAGGATATTCAATCCAAGCACGCCGAGCGTAATCAGGAATACCCCGGCCCACGCGAGAGATTGCCACTGCGGGAACGGGCTCATTGCAAACTTGAAGATCGTCACGGGCAAATTCGCGAGCGGCTGATTCATGTCGACCGAGAAGAACTGGTTCGACAATGCCGTGAACAGCAACGGCGCCGTCTCCCCCGCGATACGCGCCACGCCGAGCAGCACGCCCGTCATGACGCCGGACATCGACGCCTTCAGGGTGATCGAGAGCACCATTTTCCACTTCGGCACACCGAGCGCAAACGCCGCCTCGCGCAGCGCATTGGGCACCAGGTTCAACATGTTCTCGGTTGTGCGAATCACGATCGGAATCTGCAGCAGCGCGAGCGAAACCATGCCGGCCCAGCCCGAGAAATGCCCCATCTTGGCCACGACGATCGCATAGACGAACAACCCGACGACGATCGAAGGCGCCGACAACAGAATGTCGTTGATGAAGCGCGTCGTAGCGGCCAGCCAGCCCTTACGGCCGTACTCGGCCAAATAGACGCCGGCGAGCACGCCGATCGGCGTGCCGACCACCGTTGCCGCGCCCACGAGCATCAGCGTGCCCACGATCGCATTGGCGAGGCCGCCGCCGTCCGTGTTCGGCGGCGGCGTCGATTGCGTGAACAATGCGAGCGACAAGCCGCCGACACCGAGGCTCAGCGTCGTATAAAGAATCCAAACGAGCCAGAGCAGCCCAAACGCCATGGCGGCCATCGACATCGCCAGGGCGATGGCGTTGACCGTGCGGCGGCGGCGCTGCAAACGCTCGCGCGTGGCGGCGAATATTTCCGGGTTCGCCGCGCCCGGGATTTGCATCGACGGTCCGTTCATTTCGTGCCCTCCGCTTTCTGCAGACGCAACAGCATCAGCTTCGAGATCGCAAGCACGATGAACGTGATGACGAACAGGATCAAGCCAAGCTCCATCAACGCGGATGTATGCAAGCCCGGGCCCGCCTCGGCGAATTCGTTCGCGAGCGCCGAGGTGATGCTGTTGCCGGGCGAGAACAGCGAGACATTGTCGAGCAGATTCGTATTACCGATCACGAACGTGACCGCCATCGTTTCGCCGAGCGCACGGCCAAGGCCCAGCATCACGCCGCCGATCACCCCGCTCTTGGTGAACGGCAGGACGATCTTCCACATCACTTCCCAGGTCGTGCAGCCGATTCCATAGGCCGATTCTTTCAGCAGCACGGGCGTGACTTCGAAGACGTCGCGCATCACCGACGCGATGTACGGAATGATCATGATCGCGAGAATGACGCCCGCGCACAGAATGCCGATGCCGATCGGGGGCCCCTTGAACAGCGCGCCGATGATCGGCAACGGCCCAAGGGCCGCACCGAGCGGCGCCTCGAAGTAGGTGGCGAAGATCGGCGAAAACACGAGCAGGCCCCACATGCCGTACACGATCGACGGAATCGCAGCGAGCAATTCGATGGCGATGCCGAGGGGGCGGCGCAGCCAAACCGGCGACAGTTCCGTGAGAAAGAGCGCGATGCCGAAGCTGACGGGCACCGCGATGATGAGTGCAATGATTGACGTAGCGATCGTGCCGTAGACGGGCACGAGCGCGCCGTAGACGTCACTGGGCGGATCCCAATCCGACGTCCAAAGAAAGCGCATGCCGAATTTTTCGATCGTGGGCAGCGATTCGACGATCAGCGAAACGATGATGCCGCCCAGCAGCACCAGCGTGACGATCGCGGCCAAGCGCGCGAGGTTGCCGAAGATGAAGTCTCCGAGCTGGCTCGGCGCGCGCTGAGCGTGCTCGGCCGGCGCGGTCGACATGAAGCGAGTATCGGACATGTGAACCCGTGTGCTGATGCCGCAGCCCCGATGGCGCGGCCGGTAGCCGTGCCCGGCAAGGCGCCTTCGCCTTGCCGGGCCTTCCCTGCGTACTGCGTACTGCGTATTGCTTACTGCTTGATACGTCCTACGTACTGCCTGTCGTTTCTTCTCGCCTGCTTACTCGGCGATTGCCTTGCCTGACGCATCCTTCACGTTGGCCTTCCATTGCTTTTCGATTTCAGCCGTCACCGACTGCGGCAGCGGGATGTAGTCGAGCGACGTCACGGCATCGCTGCCCTTGTTGAAGCCCCAGTTGAAGAACTTCAGCGCTTCGGCACCTTGCGCCGGCTTTTCTTGCGTCTTGTGCAGCAGCACGAACGTCGCGCCGACGATCGGCCACGCATTCTTGCCCGGTTCGTTCGTCAGGATCTGGTAGAACGACTTGTTCCACTCGGCGCTCGCGGCGGCGGCCTTGAACGTGTCGGTGTCAGGCGTCACCACCGTGCCCGCTTCGTTCTTCATCTTCGTGTAGATCATGTGATTTTGCTTCACATAGGCCCACTCGACATAACCGATCGCGCCCGGCAGACGCTGGATGAACGCGGCAACGCCGTCGTTACCCTTGCCGCCCGTGCCCGTCGGCCAGCTGACCGTCGTGCCTTCGCCCACCTTCGACTTCCATTCCGGGCTGACCTTGGACAGATAGTTCGTCCAAATGAAGGACGTGCCCGAGCCATCGGCGCGGCGCACCACGGCGATCGCCGTATCCGGCAGCTTGACGCCCGGGTTCAGCTTGGCGATGGCCGGATCGTTCCACTTCGTGATCTTATTCAGGTAGATGTCGGCGAGGACTTCGCCCGACAGCGTCAGCTCGCCGGCCTTGATGCCCGGCAAGTTGATCGCCGGCACGACGCCGCCCACGACCGTCGGGAACTGGAACAGGCCCTGCTTTTGGAGCTCGTCATCCTTGAGCGGCATGTCGGAACCGGCGAAATCGACGGTCTTCGCCTCGATCTGCTTGATACCGCCCGACGAACCGATGCCTTGATAGTTCACCTTGCCGCCGCCGCTCTTCACATAGGAATCGGCCCACTTCGTGTACAGCGGTGCGGCGAACGTGCTGCCCGCGCCAGTGATGTCGGCGGCTTGCGCGGAAACGGCGAAAAGCACGCCGGCGAGGCCAGCGAACGCGGTCTGCATCAATTTCATGGAATTAACCCCCAGTGGTGTGGTCGTGGAATCTCGACACCGCGAAGATTAGGGCGAAACTGTGACAGTACTGTGACGATCGATGAACGTCACATGACAATAACCTTTCTGTGCGAAAGGAAAATCCGGCAATTAGCGACAAATAGAAGAACTTAGCGAGACATGCAGACAAACCGCACTGCGCGGCGGTCAAAATATAGGAGAAAATTGCCGCTCAAGGCGAGTCGAGCGGCAATTATTTCGAGGTGGCTACGTGGTTGCCTGTTCGACGGCGCGAGCGATGTCTTGAGCGTGACGAACGGCCGCGTCGCGCTGGCTGGCCTCCACCATGACGCGAAGCACGGGCTCGGTGCCCGAGGCGCGGATCAGCACGCGGCCGCTACCGTCGAGCGCGCGCTCGGCGCTCGCCACGGCCTGCTGGATCGCCTCGCTGTGCTTCCAATCGGCGCCCGGGCGCATCCTCACGTTGATGAGTTGCTGCGGGAACAGCGTGACGCCTTCCAGTAGTTCGCTAAGCGTGCGACCGCCGCGTTTGATCGCGGCCAGCACGAGCAGCGCCGAGACGATGCCGTCCCCCGTTGAATGGCGGTCCAGCGACAAAATATGCCCTGAACCCTCGGCGCCGAGCTGCCAGCCGCGTTCGTGCAATTGCTCGAGTACGTACCGATCGCCGACTGCCGCGCGCACGAAGGACACCCCCTCGCGCTGCAGCGCGACTTCGATGGCCATATTCGTCATCAGCGTGCCGACCGCGCCGCGCACGCGCCCGTCGGTGGCCATGCGGTCCTTCACGAGCACATAGAGCAGTTCGTCGCCGTTATAGAGCCGCCCTGCGGCGTCGACGACTTGCAGACGATCGGCGTCGCCGTCGAGCGCAATGCCCAGGTCGGCGCGATTGGCCCGCACCGCCCGAATCAGCGCATCGGGCGCGGTAGCGCCAACGCCATCGTTGATGTTGAAGCCATTGGGCGCAACGCCGATCGGCACGACATCGGCGCCTAATTCATGAAACACATGCGGAGCGATGTCATAGGCCGCTCCATGCGCGCAATCGACGACGAGCTTGAGCCCGTGCAAGTCGAACGCCGCGGGAAACGTGCTTTTGCAGAACTCGATATAGCGGCCTGCCGCGTCGTCGAGCCGCCGCGCTTTGCCGAGCTGTTCCGAGCTTGCGCAGACGAGCGGCTGCTCGAGCTGCTCCTCGATGCGCAACTCGACTTCGTCGGGCAGTTTGTTGCCGTCGGCGCTGAAAAACTTGATGCCGTTGTCGTAGTACGGATTGTGCGACGCGCTGATCACGACGCCCGCGGCAAGCCGCAGCGCCCGCGTGAGATAGGCCACGCCCGGCGTGGGCATCGGCCCCGCCAACATCACGTCGACGCCCGCCGCCGAAAAGCCCGATTCGAGCGCCGCTTCGAGCATGTAACCCGAGACGCGCGTGTCCTTGCCGATCAGCACCGTCGGCCGCGACGCGGCCTTGGTCCGTCGGTCCGCTTGAGCGAGCACCTTGCCGGCCGCATAGCCGAGGCGCAACACGAAATCGGGGGTGATCGGCGCCTCGCCCACTTTTCCCCGAACGCCGTCTGTGCCGAAATAACGCCGTGCCATCGTGAAATCCTTTGCTCTCGAATGATTGTTGAATAAATCAATGAATGAATGACCGTTGTCGGCCGTCGGCCGTCAACGAACGGCACGCTCCGCTTCGCGCACGGCCGCCCAAACCTTGAGCGCATCGACCGTTTCCGCGACATCGTGCACGCGCACGATGGCTGCGCCGCGCTCCACCGCGCACACCGCCGCGGCGATACTGGCCGCGACGCGCTCAGCCGGCGTCTTGCGCCCCGTCACCGCGCCGAGCATCGATTTGCGCGACATGCCGGCCAGGATCGGGAACGGCGCCGCGCCGGCGCCAGGGTCCGGCGCCGTCTCCGGCAGGCGCGCGAGCAACGCGAAATTGTGCTCGCGCGTCGCCTTACCGAAGCCGAAGCCCGGATCGACGCTGATCCGCCCGCGTGCGATGCCGGCCTGCGTCAGCGCACCGACGCGCGCCGCTAGAAAGGCGCGCACCTCGCCAACGACATCCGCATAATCGATCTGTCCGCGCTGCATGGTCTGCGGCTCTCCCAGCATATGCATCACGCACAGCCCGCAGTTCGTGTCGCGCACCGCGTCGAGCGCACCGGGCCGGCGAAAACCCCAAATGTCGTTGATGAGATCGGCGCCTGCGGCGAGCGCAGCGCGCATCACCTCCGGCTTGTACGTATCGATCGACAACGGCACGCCCGCGCCCACCAGCGCCTCGACGACGGGCACGACACGCTCGAGTTCCTCCGCAAGCGGCACGGGCGGCGCGCCGGGCCGCGTCGATTCGCCGCCGATGTCGATTATGTCGACGCCTTCGGCCATCATCCGCTCGGCTTGGCGCAGGGCTTCGTCACGAACCAGGAAACGCCCGCCATCGGAAAAGGAATCGGGCGTGACGTTGAGAATGCCCATCACGAACGGCCGCTCGAACGTGAGCGTAAAGCGGCCGCATACGAGCGGCTCAGGCAGTGCGGGAAGGGAATGATCGGAAATCGACACGAGACGGGGAAAGCGAATGAGAAAGAAACGAAGACGATGCCGGGACAGGTGCCTTCGCGTCCCGCCATCGACGCACGAAGCCAAGTTGCACGACGATGCGCACCGGATGCCCTGCCCGCGGCATGAAACGAAACGGCTGCGCGAGTGCGGCAAACACAAACATCTAGGCATTAAAAAAACGGGCCGGTGCTGTTCGGCACCGACCCGTTGTCTCTAGCCGCCTAGCGTCACGCCGGCGCGGTCGCACTACCCGGCCGCACTTCGGCGCCCGGGGGGGTCCCGCCGCCCGACGAAGCGTCGGTCGACGCCACGTTCTTGGGCGAGCGCGGCGGACGGCCGGCCATGATGTCGTTGATCTGATCGGCGTCGATCGTCTCCCACTCCATCAGCGCCGCCGTCATGGCCTCGACCTTGTCGCGGTTCTCATCGAGCAAGCGGCGCGCAAGGTTGTATTGCTCGTCGAGCAAGCGTCGGATTTCCGCGTCGACCTTCTGCTGCGTCGCTTCCGAAATCGTACGAGTGAAGCCGCGTCCGAACGGCGATGCATCGTTCTCGTCGTCGACATACACCATCGGGCCAAGCGCATCGGTCATGCCGAAACGAGCCACCATTGCGCGCGCCGTCTGCGTCGCCTTGTTGAAATCGTCCGAGGCGCCGGTGCTGACAAGGCCCAAGAACGACTCCTCAGCCACGCGGCCGCCAAACAAAATGGCGAGCCGATCGAGCAAATACTCCTTCGAATAAGTCTCGTTGTCGTGCTCGGGCAACTGCCAAGTCACGCCGAGCGCACGACCGCGCGGAATGATCGTGACCTTGTGGACCGGATCGGCTTTCGGCAACAGCTTGGCCACCACCGCGTGCCCGGCTTCGTGATAAGCCGTGGCGCGTTTGGCGTCTTCGCGAATCACGGCCGACTTGCGCTCCGGCCCCATGAAAATCTTATCCTTCGCATCTTCGAAATCCTGCATCTCGACGATGCGCTTGCCGCGCCGGGCGGCAAACAGCGCCGCTTCGTTGACGAGATTGGCCAGGTCCGCGCCCGAAAAGCCCGGCGTGCCGCGCGCAATGACCGATGCATCGACGTCGTTGGCGATCGGCACCTTGCGCAGATGCACCTTCAGGATCTGCTCGCGGCCGCGAATGACGGGCAGCCCCACATAGACTTGGCGGTCGAAGCGGCCGGGACGCAGCAACGCTTTGTCGAGCACGTCGGAGCGGTTCGTCGCCGCGATCACGATGACGCCGGAATTGGCCTCGAAGCCGTCCATCTCGACGAGCATCTGATTGAGCGTTTGCTCGCGCTCGTCGTTGCCGCCGCCCATGCCCGCGCCGCGATGGCGGCCGACCGCGTCGATTTCATCGATGAACACGATGCAAGGCGCATGTTTTTTCGCCTGCTCGAACATGTCGCGCACGCGCGCCGCGCCCACGCCGACGAACATTTCCACGAAGTCGGAACCCGAGATGCTGAAGAACGGCACTTTCGCCTCGCCGGCGATAGCGCGGGCGAGCAGCGTCTTACCGGTGCCGGGCGGCCCGACGAGCAACACGCCGCGAGGAATCCGGCCACCGAGCTTTTGGAACTTTTGCGGATCGCGCAGGAAATCGACGAGCTCGGAGACTTCTTCCTTCGCTTCGTCGCAGCCCGCGACATCGGTGAAATTGATCGCGTTGTTGTTCTCGTCGATGAGCCGCGCGCGCGATTTGCCGAACGAGAAAGCGCCGCCTTTGCCGCCTCCCTGCATCTGCCTCATCATGTAGAACCAGAAGCCGATGATCAGGATCGTCGGCCCCAGATAGTAGAGCGCGGAGACGAGCGCATTGGGTTCCTCGTCAGCCTTGCCGCTCACTTGAACGCCGTACTTCATCAGATCGCCGACCATCCAAATGTCGCCCGGCGACACGATCTGGTACTTTTGACCGTCTGCGGGAGTGACCGTCAGATTACGTCCCTGGACGATGACGCTCTTGACCTTGCCGGCCTTGGCGTCGTCCATGAACTGCGAGTACGAGACGCCTTCCTGGACGCGGGGCTTGTCGAACTGCTTGAACACCGTAAACAGCACCAGTGCGATGACCAGCCACACTGCTGCCTTCGAAAACATATTGTTGTTCAAAGCCCACTCCTTCCTCATAGACGGGCGCCTACAT
>Ga0157369_10000627_pt1 | contig 45796 bp, 40 predicted proteins | sample C25metaG_FD_113461 | JGI IMG/M metagenome (GOLD analysis project Ga0157369, IMG submission 113461) | Corn rhizosphere microbial communities from Kellogg Biological Station, Michigan, USA - C2-5 metaG | ecosystem: Host-associated > Plants > Roots > Rhizosphere > Soil | place: USA: Michigan... | reverse complement strand
GCCGAGTCCTGACGGTTGTTGCGCACGGTGGCAACCACGTCGTAGCCCAGGGCAGCTTGCTCGACCAGGCGCGGGATTTCTTCCGGCGGGTTCTGCAGGTCGGCGTCAAGGGTGATCACCACTTCGCCACGGCACTGTTCGAAACCGGCCATGATCGCCGCATGCTGGCCATAGTTGCGGTTGAGGATCACCGCCACCACGTTGCTGCCGTCTTCAGCGGCAGCGTCTTCCAGCAATTGGGCCGAATTGTCGCGGCTACCGTCATCCACCAGGATGATTTCGTATTCGTAGGCCAGTTGCTTGCAGGCTGCCGTCGTACGACGCAGCAATTCAGGCAGGCTCTCTTGTTCGTTGTAGACCGGGATGACGATCGACACACAATGAATAGGGTAGGGTTTCAAAGATTCATGACCTCGGGGTTAGAGCAACTTGGAGCGTGGCAACAGCAGCAATCATTGGGCAAAAGTCCAGGCCGCAGGTTAAAGAACGGCGACAAAGATGAAGCGTAATCAAGAGGTTAGACGATATAGCGCGGTTTGCTATGAAGTGCTGTGTTCAAGATTAAGCGCAAAAATGTGGAACCGATATGAAAGGCAGATGAAAAACTCGTTTATTTGACAGGTAGACAGCTAGGGTTCAGCTAGGCAACTAACGGGCTGCGAACTTTAGTTGGCCAGCGAAATAGGAACGGTCTGCCGGGCATTTGGTTCAACTTGGGCGTACGCGCCGAGCCATCGAATTTTAGTGAAGAATCTTCTCTGCAATGCGCCCCAAGTGCCGGTAAAGTAAGCCGTCTCTTGCCAGGGTGATCGGATGAATAGCGTGCAGCTTTTACGCGGCCAGTTGCGGCCTGCTTTGATGGGATCGTTGATGGGGTTGTTGATGAGCGTGGCGTGTGTCACCACGGTCCAGGCCGATGACGGCGTGGCGCTGACCAGCATCGACCAGGTGCCAGACGGTGTGGAAGTGCGCGGCAAGCAGATCGCGGCCTACACCTGGGACGACAAGCAAGGCAAGAACCTGCTGGTGCTCGCCGAGCAAGTCAGCGAACGCGACGACGACGGCACCCAATCGGCATTCGTGTATGCGGCGCAATACCTGATCGACGGCAACCGCCCCAAACGCGTGTGGATGCTCTACGACGACGTGCAGCATTGCGAATTTGACGCCGCGCTGCGTTTTGACAGGGCTGCGACCAAGGTCACTGACCTCGCCGGCGATGGCATCACCCAGGCTACCGTGGGCTATTCGCGGACCTGCACCAGCGATGTCAGCCCTAATGAATTCAAGCTGATCATGCATGTCGGCAAATCGCAGAAGTACCGCCTGCGCGGGGTCGACCGGTTCGGCGCGGCCTGGTGGGACGAAGAGGCCGGCGCCTTGCGCGGCATGCCACTGCCCAAGGATTGCAGCGTGGCCGGCCAACAGGCGCTGGTCAGCCAGTACAAGGAGCAGGGCACCGAGTTGCCGCTGCCAGGCTGTTATGGGGACGAGAAGGACTTTGCGAAGGCGCCGGACGCGTACCTGACGTTCATGCGCCAGCACTGGTTCGCGCTGATGCAGAAGCAGGACAGCGAGTGGAGCCAGACCCAGGTCCAGCCACAAGAGCCCACCGATGAAGACGACACGGCCCCATGATTTTGTGCGAGGGCCGGTCCTGGGGTAGACTCGGCCTTCGCCAATTCACTAAATAGCTCGATTAAACAAAGGCTTGTTCGAGTTATTTAATCCAAAGGCTGATCTACCTTGACTGAGTCTATTCGCAACCCGCTGACCCTCTACCTCACCCGCCTGGCACCTTCCAGCCAACTCACCCTGCGCTACGTGCTGCAAGATGCGGCCGACCGCCTGGGCTTCGAGGACATGAGCCTTGAAGACATCGACTGGCACCTGCTGCAACCCGAACACGTGATCGCCCTGGTCGCCGCCTTGCGCGAGGACGGCTATGCGCCGAACACCTCTTGGCTGTACGTGAATGCCGTGCGTGGGGTGATGAACGAAGCCTGGCGCCTGAACCTGATCAGCCAGGAACACCTGTTGCGCATGCGCACCGTCAAGGCTGCGCCGGGCACCCGCCTGGGCCAGGGCCGCAACCTGCGACGCAGCTTGATCCGCGAAATGATGGAAGTCTGCGCCGCTGACCCACGGCCCCAGGGCCTGCGGGACGCGGCGGTGATCGGCATTCTCTACGGCTCGGGCATGCGCAAGTCGGAGTCGGTCAACCTCGACCTGGCGCAGATCAATTTCGAAGAGCGCAGCTTGCGGGTGATCGGCAAGGGCAACAAGGAGCTGATCAAATACGCGCCGGACTGGGCGTTCGCCAAGCTGCAGGCGTGGCTGGCGTTTCGGCGCGAGCAACTCAAGGAAGGCGAGGTGGATGACAGCTTCCTGTTCAACCGCATCCGCCGCGGCAGCCACATCACCCGCGAGCGCATCACCAAGCATGCGATCTACTACATCGCTCGCCAGCGCGGTGAGCAGGTGGGCGTGAAGATCATGCCCCATGACTTTCGCCGTTCGTTTATCACGCGGGTGATCGAGGAGCATGACCTGTCGATCGCGCAGAAACTGGCACATCACACCAATATCCAGACCACCGCCAGCTATGACGTGCGCGACGACAATGAGCGGCGCCGGGCGGTGGATCGGTTCGATCTGTAGGATTGGCCAACACAATCCCTGTGAGAACCGGGCTTGCCCGCGATGCAGCGACCTCGGTAGCTCAGTTGTACCGAGGTGATGCAATCGCCGGCAAGCCAGCGCCCACATTTGGATCGCGCACTTGCAGTTAGAGGGCAGCCGCCTTCACAGGCAAGTCTGCTCCTACAGGGGGGCAAGGATTAGAGGATTGGCTTGCCGCCAGTCACCGCATATCGCGAACCCGAGATGTAGCTGGCTTCATCCGAGGCCAACAGCACATAGATCGGAGCCACTTCCACCGGTTGGCCCGGACGCCCCAGCGGGGTTTCGCTGCCGAAGCTCTGCACGTCCTCATCCGGCATGGTTGCCACAATCAACGGCGTCCAGATCGGCCCCGGTGCCACACTGTTGACCCGAATCCCTTTGCTACCGAGCAACTGTGCCAAGCCACCGGTGAAGTTGGCGATCGCGCCCTTGGTGGCGGCGTAGGCCAGCAGCGTCGGCTTGGGCATGTCGGAGTTGACCGAGCTGGTGTTGATGATCGAACTGCCGGCCTTCATATGTGGCAAGGCCGCTTTGCAGATACGAAACATCGCCGTGATGTTGATATCGAAGGTCTTCACCCATTCCTCGTCCTCGATGTCCTCAAGGGACTCGTGGGTCATCTGGAAAGCGGCGTTGTTCACCAGCACGTCGATGCGACCGAACTGCTCGACGGTTTTATCCACCAACGACTGGCACACGCTTTTCTGCGCAATGTCACCGGGCAGCAACAGGCATTGGCGACCGGCCTCTTCGACCCAGCGTGCGGTTTCCTGGGCGTCTTCATGCTCGTCCAGATAAGCGATGGCCACGTCGGCGCCTTCACGGGCAAAGGCGATAGCCACCGCGCGCCCGATGCCGCTGTCGGCACCGGTGATCAGCGCGATCTTGTTGGCGAGCCGGCCGGAGCCCTTGTAGCTTTTCTCGCCGCAGTCGGGATACGGGTCCATTTTTTTCTGCGCACCTGGAACAGCTTGGGCTTGAGGGGCGAAGGGCGGGCGAGGATAGTCAGTCATATCAATCTCCATAGCAGTGCAAAGGGGCTATGGGGTTAGTAGTTACATGCCGGGCGATAGTTGTAACGGATGCCGCCGAAGCCCGACGAGTGGTTGGCTTTAAGCTTATGCATAAACGGTATTTCCGCTGCCGCCATTAGACTTCTTAAGATCACGTCATAACTCGTTATGACAAGTGACCTTGATGAACGATTCCAGCCTCTCTCCACTGTCCAGCATTCCCCTGCATGCCCAACTGCGCGACCTATTGCGCAGTCGCATTCTCGACGGCGAATACGCGCCCAACACCCAAATGCCCTCAGAAAGCGAGTTGGGCGTGCGCTTCAAGGTCAGCCGCATCACCGTGCGGCAGGCATTGGGCGACCTGCAGAAAGAGGGCTTGATCTACAAGATTCATGGCAAAGGCACGTTTGTGTCCAAGCCCAAGGCCTACCAGAACGTCAGCACCTTGCAGGGGTTGGCCGAGTCGATGACCGAGCGCGGTTATGAAGTGATCAACCGCTTGCGCAGTTTTCGTTTCGTGCCGGCCGACAAGCAGGTGGCCGAGCGCCTGGGCGTGGAGGAGGGCACCGTGGTTGCGCAGATCAAGCGGGTGCGCTTGATCAACCGAGAGCCGGTGTCGCTGGAAATCACCTACCTGCCGCAACCCCTCGGCGAGCGCCTGGAAAAGGCTGACCTGGTCACCCGCGACATCTTCCTGATCCTGGAAAACGACTGCGGCCTGCACTTGGGGCATGCGGATGTGGCCATCGACGCCGTGCTGGCCGACAGCGACCTGACCCAGGCGCTGAACGTGGAACCGGGCTCGCCGATCATGCATATCGAGCGCTTGACCCATACCGCCGACGGCCAGCCGGTGGACTTTGAACACCTGTATTACCGTGGCGACGCCTTCCAGTATCGCCTGCGCATCGACCGTGAACGAGGAAGCCGCCCGTGAGCCGCCAAACCCTGGAACTGGAATACGACATCGTGGTGATCGGCGGCGGTACGGCCGGGCCGATGGCGGCGATCAAGGCCAAGGAAGCCAACCCGGCGCTGCGTGTGTTGCTGGTGGACAAGGCCAACGTCAAGCGCAGCGGTGCGATCAGCATGGGCATGGACGGGCTGAACAACGCGATCATCCCCGGTCACTCGACGCCTGAGCAATACACCAAGGAAATCACCATCGCCAACGACGGTATCGTCAACCAGGCAGCGGTGTACGCCTATGCCACCCACAGTTACGAGACCATCGAGCAGTTGGACCGCTGGGGGGTGAAGTTCGAAAAGGACGAGACCGGCGACTACGCGGTGAAAAAGGTTCACCACATGGGCGCCTACGTGCTGCCGATGCCCGAGGGCCATGACATCAAGAAAGTGCTGTACCGCCAGCTCAAGCGTGCCCGGGTGGCCATCACCAACCGCTTGGTGTGCACGCGCTTGCTGACTGACAGCGAAGGCGCCGTCAACGGCGTGATGGGCTTTGATTGTCGCACCGCCGACTTCCAGGTGATCAAGGCCAAGGCCGTGATCCTGTGTTGTGGCGCAGCGGGCCGACTGGGCTTGCCGTCGTCGGGCTACCTGATGGGCACCTATGAAAACCCTACCAATGCCGGTGACGGCTATGCCATGGCTTACCACGCGGGCGCCGAATTGGCGAACCTGGAGTGCTTCCAGATCAACCCGTTGATCAAGGATTACAACGGCCCGGCCTGCGCCTACGTGACGGGCCCGCTGGGTGGCTACACCGCCAATAACAAGGGTGAGCGCTTTATCGAGTGCGACTACTGGAGCGGCCAGATGATGTGGGAGTTCCACCAGGAGCTCGAAAGCGGCAATGGTCCGGTGTTTCTCAAGCTCGACCACCTGGCCGAGGAAACCATCCAGAACATCGAGACCATCCTGCACAGCAATGAACGGCCGAGCCGTGGCCAGTTCCACGCCAACCGGGGCACCGATTACCGCAGCGACATGGTCGAGATGCACATCTCCGAGATCGGCTTTTGCAGCGGGCATTCGGCCTCCGGCGTGTGGGTGAACGAGCGTGCCGAAACCTCGGTGAAAGGCCTGTATTCGGCCGGCGACATGGCAGCGGTGCCACATAACTACATGCTGGGCGCGTTTACCTACGGTTGGTTTGCCGGTACCAACGCCGCCCAGTATGTGGTGGAGAAAGAATTCAGCGCGGTAAACACCGAGCAAGTCGCCGCAGAACAGGCCCGCGTCTACGCGCCGCTGGACCGCGAAACCGGCCTGCCGCCGGCGCAGGTCGAGTACAAGCTGCGGCGTTTCGTGAACGATTATCTGCAGCCGCCCAAGGTCACCCGCAAGATGGAAATCGGCCTGCAGCGCTTCAGCGATATCCAGCGCGACCTCGACCAGATGAAAGCCCACAACCCCCACGAACTGATGCGCGCCATGGAAACCAGCGTGATCCGCGACTGCGCCGAAATGGCCGCCCGCGCTTCGCTGTTCCGCGCCGAGAGCCGCTGGGGCCTGTACCACCATCGCGTCGATCACCCGCTGCGCAATGACGCCGACTGGTTCTGCCATTGCCACCTGAAAAAGGGCGATGACGGCCAGATGGTCAGCTTCAAGAAACCCGTGGAGCCCTACGTCATTCCGTTGGACGCCGAAGAAATGCAAGCCTACGACCGCCTGCGCGTGGGGGCTGATGAGGCCTGAAGCTCAATCTCTGGTGAACGGGCTTTCTGTGGTGAGCAGGGCAAGCCCACTCACCACAGAAGCCCGCTCACCACAACAATCAGCACAACCACAAAGTGCTAAGGACACCGTGAAATGGCCTACCAACCCCAGGAAATATTTTTTCGCTCCAACGCGCCGGTGACGATCGACGAAGACAAGTGCATTGCCGAAAAAGGCTGCACGGTGTGCGTCGACGTCTGCCCGATGGACCTGCTGGCGATCAATCCCGCAACACAGAAGGCGTATATGGCGTTCGACGAATGCTGGTACTGCATGCCGTGTGAAAAGGATTGCCCCACAGGCGCAGTCAAGGTCGAGATCCCGTACCTGCTGCGCTGAGCGTTTCGACTCCAAGCCATCCGCCAACACCGGACGCCAACGCTGTACCCCCCTCGTTTCCCACCGCGCCAGATCGCGGCGGAGACGATGCCTATAACCATGATTCGAGGGGAAACACCCAATGTTCTTGCGCGCAACTTTGGCCGGCCTGGTGCTGGCTTCCTTGAGCCTGTCGGTACAGGCACAGACCATCCGGGTCGCCATCGGCACCCAGGACACCACCATCAACTGCGCCGCTGGCGGCTTGCTGATCCGCGAGCTGGGCCTGCTGGACAAGTACTTGCCCCATGACGGCAAGTACAAGGACGCCACCTACGATATCCAGTGGAAAAACTTCACCAGTGGCGCACCGCTGACCAACGAAATGGTGGCCGGCAAGCTCGACTTCGGCGCCATGGCCGACTTCCCCGGCGCCTTCAACGGCGTGGCGTTTGAGGGCGCAGGCAAGCACAGCCTGTTTATCAGCGTGCTGTCGGGCAATATCAAAGGCAGTGGCAACGGTATTGTGGTGCCGACCGAGTCCAGCGCCCAGTCGTTGGCCGACCTGAAGGGCAAGACCATTTCTGTGCCGTTCGCGTCCACCGCCCACGGCATGCTGTTGCGGGCGGTCGCGGCGCAAGGCTGGGACCCACTCACGGATGTGAACATCATCGCCCAGGCGCCCGAAGTAGCGGGTTCGGCGCTGCAAGCCAACAAGATCGAGGCGCATGCCGACTTCGTGCCGTTTGCCGAGTTGTTCCCCAACCGGGGTTTCGCCCGCAAGATCTATGACGGTTCGCAGTCCAACACCCCGACCTTCCACGGCGCGCTGGTGGATGAAAGCTACGCCCGCCAGTACCCGGAAGTGGTCGTCGCCTACCTGCGTGCGAGTATCGAGGCCAACCAGTTGCTGACGGCGGAACCGGAGAAATACAGCGAACTGATCGAAAAAGTCACCGGCGTCGAAGCCGAGGTCAACTACCTGTTCCACGGCCCGCTTGGCGTGCAAACCCGTGACCTGAGCTGGAAGCCGGAATACCGCCAGGCTGTCGGCACCGCCATCGACACCCTCAAGCTGCTGAAAAAAGCCGACCGTGGCCTCGACCTCACTACCTTTATCGATGACCAGTACATCCGAGCTGCCTTCAAGGCGTCCGGCCTGGACTACCAGGCGCAGCTGGGCAATTACGCCCAGGCCCCGCTCACGGCCAACGACGCCTTGACCGGCAAGCCCATCACCGACTGGAAACATGTGGCGCAAATCTGGGTGAAAGGCGAGCCCAAGGTGCGTGACTACGCGTCTGCCGAATCCGCGTTCAGTGCATTGGCCCGCTTGAAAAAAGACGGCAAGGACGTACGTGCCGTCTATGCCCAGGCCGAAGACAGCGGCATCAAGCTGCTCGCCAACCAGGCGTGGTTTGCCAGTGACCGCCAAGGCAAGTTAAGTGCATTCCTGCTCAAGGGCCAGGCGCAGCAGTTCGCGGATGCCCAGGGCGGCAAGGTGTTTGATTTCACCACGGCCGGAGCGCAGGCCGTGGTCGGTCGCTGAGAGGAATAGGCCCATGTCGACTGCTGCTTATCGCTGGTTGCCGCGCACAGCGTCACTGCTGGTGTGCCTGTCGTTCTGGCAACTTGCTGCCAGCCACCACTGGAACCTGTGGCTGGTGACCTTTGCCAACGTACCCACCCCAGGCGCCGTGCTGGAGGCGGCGCTGGGGTTGGTGGACTCGGGCAAGCTGGCCCGGCATTTAAGCGCGAGCCTGACCCGGGTGTTCGAAGGTTACCTGGCGGCAGTGCTGGTGGGGGTTGGCCTGGGCATCGCTATCGGTCGTTCGAAATGGGCTGAAGATGTGCTGCTGCCACCCCTGGAAGTCATCCGACCGATTCCGGCGGTGGCGTGGATACCGTTGGCGATCCTGATGTTTCCATCGTCGGAGCTGTCGATGGTGTTCATCACCTTTACCGGTGCGCTGTTTCCGATCCTGCTCAATACCGTGCACGGCGTCGAGGGCGTCGATCCTCGGTTGATTGCTTCGGCACGCAGCCTGGGGGCAGGGCGGGGCGCGATCCTGCGGGAAGTGGTGGTGCCGGGCGCCGCACCCAGCATCATCACCGGCCTGGCCATTGGCATGGGTACGTCGTGGTTCTGCCTGGTGACGGCGGAGATGATCTCCGGACAGTTCGGCATCGGCTATTACACCTGGGAGTCATACACCATCCAGAACTATGCCGACATTGTGGTTGGCATGCTGTTGATCGGCGTGCTGGGCATGGGCAGCAGTTGGCTGGTCAAGCGCCTGGGCGCCGTGTTCACCCCTTGGCACCGTTCGCGAGGTAAAGCCTGATGGAAGGTCGAATTGAAATCAGCGGTTTGTCCATTGTCCTGGGCGAACAGGCGCAGGCATTCGAGGCAGTCAAGGCACTGGATTGCAGGATCGAGCCGGGGCAATTCGTGTGCATTCTCGGCCCGTCGGGCTGCGGCAAATCGACCTTGCTTGGCGCGTTGGCCGGCCACCTGGTGCCGAGCCAGGGCACGTTGCAGATGGACGGGCAGCCAGTGGTCGGCCCGTCCCAGCAACGCGGCATGGTGTTCCAGCAGCACACGTTGTTCCCGTGGCGCAGCGTGCGCGAGAACGTCGCGTTCGGTTTGAAGATGCGCGGCGTGGCCAAGGCTGAGCGGTTGGCCGCAGCCGACGAGATCCTGGCCCTGGTCGGGCTTGAAGGGTTTGCCGAGCGTTGGCCGAACCAGCTGTCGGGCGGCATGCAGCAGCGCGTGGAAATCGCCCGGGTACTGATCAATCGCCCACGCCTGTTGCTGATGGACGAGCCGTTCGGCGCGCTGGACGCGCTGACTCGCATGAAGATGCAGGCCTTGCTGCTGGATATCTGGACGCGCATTCGCACCACGGTGGTGTTCGTCACCCACGATATTGATGAGGCGCTGTTCCTGGCCGATCGCATCCTGGTAATGAGCCCGCGCCCGGGGCGCATTATCGAAGACTTCTCGCTGGACTTTGCGCGGCCGCGCCACACCGAACTGATGACCACCCCCGAATTCACTCACCTCAAGCGTCATTGCCTGGAACTGCTGCACCATGAAGATGGCCGCCAGCTACCACGCCTGAACCCGCTCGGGTTGCCCACCGATCATTCAACACCGCGATTTGCCATATGACCTATAACCTGGAAATAGAAGCCCTGCGCCCACGCCTGCAAGCCCCGGACGCCGGCATGCGCCGCATTGCCCTGATCGACTTGGCTGACCTTGAAGACCCCGACGGCCTTGAATGGCTGGTGGACAGCCTGCGCAACGATCCCTCCGTGGACGTGCGTGCCCAGGCCGCCACCTTGCTGGAAGCCTGGGAAGAAGCCGAGGTGGTGCAGGCGTTGTGCGAGGCGCTCACAGATGCCGAACCGCCCGTGCGCGAGGCGGCCGCCCAGAGCCTGAGCGTATTGAAAACCGCCGAGGCGGGGGCATTGCTGTTGCCCTGGACCGAGCATGCCGATGTGAGCGTGCGCACCGCGATATTCCGCGCATTGCGCGAGCTGCGCCTGGCAGCGGCGGCGCCGGCGGCCTTGCTGGCATTGGCGGACGCCGACGCGGGTATCCGGCGTGAAGCGGTGGGCGTGCTGGGGTGGCTCAAGCACCTGCCTGCGCTTGAAGCCCTGGCGACCTTGGCCAGCAGCGATCCCGACACCGAGGTCCGCCGCGCTGCCACCGGCGCCCTGGGGTTGGCGAACGACGACCAGGTTCTACCGGCGCTGCACCAGGCGTTGCTGGACCCGGCCTGGCAAGTACGGGAGGAAGCCGCAACCACCTTGGGTAAAGTCGGCAGCCTCATTGCGGGGGATGCGCTGGTCGCAGCGCTGGCGGACGAGTACTGGCAGGTTCGCTTGCGGGCGACGCGCAGCCTTGGCCGCCTGCGTTATCTCCCCGCGCTGGGGGCGTTGATCCAGACCCTGGGCCACAGCATCAGCAACCTGCGCAAGGAGGCCGCCCTGGCACTCGGCGAATTGGGCGATCGCCAGGCGTTGGCGGCGTTACGTGATGCAGCCGACGATGGCGACCCGGAAGTGCGCAAGGCCGTGCGGATAGCCTTGGCGCAGCTGCAATGACCGCCGCGCCGAACGCCATTGGCAAAGGCCGCGACGGCCGTCTGCGCCTGGAGTGGGCCGACGGTGCCCAATGGATCGAGCATGCACGCCTGCGCCGTGCATGCCCCTGCTCGCAGTGCCGGGCGTTTCGGCTACGGGGCAGCCCACCGATGGTGTCGGAAGCGGTGAGGGTGGTGGAGGTCCACCCTCAGGGTTATGGCGTGCAACTGGTGTTCAGCGATGGCCACCAGCGCGGGATTTATCCGTGGGCGTACCTGGCGCAATTGGGCAGCGATCAGGAGGAGGGCGGGGCGCTCGCCAAGTGAGCCGGTAGTCGGCGCAGCGTCCACAGCGTGGTGAGCATCGCCGCGACAGCGCACAGTGCGATGCCGATTAACATCGGCGCGGGTGTGTGATCGGCGAACACACCGACCAGCGTCATGGACACGGCGGCGGTGATCATCTGGATCGCTCCGAGCAAGGCCGAGGCAGAACCCGCCACCGCGCCATGATCCTCCAACGACAACACGCCCGCTGCGGGCAGCAACAGCCCGAGAAAACCGAAGCCGATAAACAGCAGCGTCATGGTCAAGGCCAGGCTGTCGACCCACAGCGTGGTGGCCGCCAGCACGGTCATGACCGCTGCCACGGCTACCACCGACCAACGAATCAGCGGCGCGAGGCCAAAGCGCGCACTGAGGCGTGCAGTGAGTTGGCTCATGGCGAAAAACGAGGCGGCATTCAGCGCAAACCCCAGGCTGAATTGCGTTGGCGTCAGGCCGTAATGCTCGATGTACACGAACGGCGCACTGCCGATAAACACGAAGAAGGTCGCCAGGCCAAAACCGCATACCACTGACAGCCCGATGAATACCGGGTCACGCAGCAACGCGCCGTAGCTGCTGAACGCGTTGCCCAGGGTCTTGCCCAGGCGGCGCTCGGCCGGATGGGTTTCGGGCAGTTGCACGATGGTCATCACCAGGCACGCCACGGCCACCACCGCCAACACGGCAAACACTTCACGCCAGCTCCACAACGAGATCACCAGGCTGCCGGCGAGCGGCGCCAGGATCGGTGAGACACTCATCACCAACATCAACAAGGCCATGAGTTTCGCGGCTTCATGCCCGGTGTAGAGGTCCCGCACGATGGCGCGGGGAATCACCATGCCCGCGCACGCGCCAAACGCCTGCAGGGCACGAAAGGCGATCAGGGTTTCGATGGTCGGCGCCAGGGCGCAGCCAACACTGGCCAGCGCAAAAATCACCAGGCCGGCGTAGATCGGCGGCTTGCGCCCGAACACATCGCTGATCGGCCCGTAGAACAGCTGGCACACGCCAACGATGACGAAGAACACCGTGAGGCTCATCTGCACCAGTGCCGGCGAGGCGTGCAGGCTCGCGCCCAGGGTCGGCAAGGCGGGCAGGTAGATGTCGATGGCAAAGGGGCCGACGGCGGTGATCAAGCCCAGGAGGAGGGCGAGGTGGGCGATGCTTCGAGACATGGAATTTCCGGCGCCATCAAGGGATCGGCCAGCTTAGTGAGCCGACCGTGGGTATACAAGGTGACGATTACACAGTTGTTACATTTTCGTTCGGCGTAGCCTTGGCAACCGTTTCCCTTGCATGTCCGCGCAAGGGAAACGCGCAGATCCCCTGACTTGGGCTTCACTAATAGCCAACTGTTGCCGATAACGGTAATAGACGCTCAAGCGGTTGGGTTCCCAGCCGCCTGTCCAGGCCATGGGGATACCTGCATGACGATCAAATTGCGCTTGATGTTGTTGATTGCGACCGGACTGCTGACAGCCTTGATCATGAGCCTGGCCGGCTACCTGGGAAACACCCGGATGGGCACTGCGGTGCATGGCAGCGAACTCAGCATGACGGTGCTGCGTAACCATATGGAAGCCGACATGATGCACGACGCCCTGCGCGCGGACGTGCTGTCGGCGATGCTGGTGGGCTTGGGCAAGAGCACCAGCACCAAAGCGGAGGTCAACAGCTCGTTGCAGGAACACGCCGAGCATTTTCGCCAGGTGCTCGCGGACAATCTCAAGTTGCCGCTGGACGATGCGCTCAAGGCCAGCCTGGAAAAAATCCGCCCCAGCCTGGATAACTACATCGCCACCGGCGAGCGCATCGTCGCCCTGGCACTCGACAATCCCGACGCCGCCCGCGGTGAACTGGGGACGTTCAACGCGGCGTTCAGCCAGCTTGAAGACCAAATGGCGTCGCTCAGTGAGCAGATCGAGAACAACACCCAGCAGGCCAGTGCCGGCACTCGGCAGAGCATCAGCAATGCCAACCTCACCTTGGGCGTGGTGCTGATCGCCAGTCTGCTATTACTGTTGGCACAGGGGCGGTGGGTCATGCTCAGCATCATGGGGCCGCTGCACACGGCCAGCCGCATTGCCGAGAGTATCGCCCATGGCAACTTGAGCGAAACCATTGTCGAACCCCGCCGCAAGGATGAAGCCAGCGCGTTGATTCGCAGCCTCGCCACCATGCAACGCGACCTGCGCGGCATGATCGAAGTGGTGCGCAGCAACGCCCACGGCGTCAACGGCATGAGCGAACAACTGAGCCACGGCTGCCATGAAGTCGCCGGCAGCAGCCAGCAACAAAGCGCCGCAGCCAGTACCATGGCCGCTGCCGCGAGTGAAATGACCGCCAGCATCGAGGAAATCACTCGGCATGCCGGGCGCGCCTCAGAGATGGCCAACCAGGCACAAATCCTGGCCAAGGACGGCGGCCGGGTGATTCATCAAGTGGTCAGCGACATGGATGGCATCGCCCGTTCCGCGCAGCAATCGGCCCAGGTGATCCGTACGCTGGACAAAGAGTCTGAGGCAATTTTCAGCATTATCCAGGTGATCAAAGGGATTGCCGACCAGACCAACCTGCTGGCCTTGAACGCCGCCATCGAGGCCGCTCGCGCTGGCGAGCAGGGGCGCGGTTTTGCCGTAGTCGCCGATGAAGTGCGCAGCCTTGCCGGGCGCACCAGTGCTTCGACCCAGGAGATTGCCAGCATGGTGGGGCGCATCCAGCAAAGCACGCGGGAAGCGGTCACCAGCATGGAGGAGGGCGTTGCACAGGTCGATAAGGGCATGGCGGTGACCGCCGAGGTGGAGCGAGCAATTCGCGAGATTCTCCAAGCCACGTTGAATACCACCGAGATGGTCAACGATATCTCCCGCACCATCGGGGAGCAGAGCCTGGCCAGCAATGAAATTGCTCACCAGGTGGAGATGATTGCGGGGATGTCGGAGAGTAATAGCCGGGTCATTGGCCAGACAGCGTCGACAACAGACGAGTTGTCCAGCCTGGCAGGCCAGCTGTCACGGTCCGTCGATCGCTTTAGGCTGTAACCTATTGATTTAACTCAACTAAATAGTCATTTAGTTGAGTTGGCAATCAGGGCAGGGGGCTCAGGATTGGGAGAGGGCAGACGTACGTCGTTCGGCGATACGCTCAACCGTTTGCATATGCTGCGTGCCCCACTGGCACAACGCGCCCAGCGCCGTGGCAAGGGATTGCCCGAAGGGTGTCAGGGAGTACTCGACCTTCGGCGGTATCTCGTGGAAGTCCACACGGGCAATGATCTCGTCGCGCTCCAACTCTTTGAGCTGCTGGATCAGCACCTTATCGGTCACACCGCCAATTGCGCGTCTTAATTCACCATATCGATGAACATTCTGGGCCAGGTTGAACAGCACCAGGGGCTTCCATTTGCCGCCAATCACCGCCAGGGCAGCTTCCAGACCACAGTTGAATGAGTTATTGGCCATGATGGCTTGGCTCCAATGGGGGTACTTACTTAAAGGTGCATACTATTCAAAAGAATAGCGCAGATCTAGAGTTAGGCCTCAACCTAATTCATTGGAGTTCAGTATGAGCAGGCTCAACGGGAAAATCGCAGTGGTGACCGGTGGCAACAGCGGCATCGGCTTGGCAACCGCCATTCGCTTTGCAGCAGAAGGCGCGCAGGTGGTCATCGTAGGGCGTCGCCAGGAAGAACTGGATAAGGCGCTGCAACTGATCGGCCCTGAAGCCATCGCCATCCAGGGCGACATTTCAAACCTGGACGACCTGGAGCGCATCTTTACCCAGGTCAAGGCCGCCAAGGGCCGGGTTGACGTATTGTTCGCCAACGCAGGCCTGGGAGATTTCCAGCCGATCGGATCGATCACAGAGGAATCGTTCGACCGTACCTTTGGTATCAACGTCAAAGGCACATTGTTCACCGTACAAAAAGCGTTGCCCCTGATGAGCGCTGGCAGCTCAGTGATCCTCACCGGTTCGACCACCGGCACAATGGGCACACCGGCATTCAGCGTGTACAGCGCTACCAAGGCCGCGCTACGAAATTTCGCCAGGAGCTGGGCGCTGGACCTGAAAGGCACCGGCATTCGCGTCAACGTACTTTCACCAGGCCCGATCTCGACACCGGGTCTGGACTTGGCGTTGTCGGGTACGGGCCAGAAGGACGCGATCATCGACGACATGACGGCGCAGGTTCCTCTGGGTCGTATCGGCAAACCTGAAGAAGTTGCCGCAGCCGCGTTGTTCCTGGCATCGGATGAGAGCAGCTTCATGACCGGCAGTGAAATGTTTGTCGACGGAGGCTTTGCTCAGGTTTGAGCCAGACAGGGGTTTTGCCTGTTGAAATCTGACGGGCACTGCCCCTGATTGCGCGTAGCGAACCCTTTAGCACTTCTCGTTTTATCCTTTACGCTAGTGCGGGTACAGTCGCGACACTTCACATTGGGCTTCATAAAGGGACGGTCTATATGCTGGGACGGCTTAAATCAGGTCTGTGGGTGGCATGTTTCGTGACCAGTGCTACAGCACTGGCAGGTGAACTACCGCGTAGCGAGCAGGTAAAAGCATTCCGCGCTGCTGGATTTAACCAAGAGACGTCGGAGTGCGAAATCGAGACAACTGGTAGCTACACGCCGGCAACCATGGAGCTGGTTAAGGACCTGAACGGTGACGGCCGGCCGGATGCGTTGATTACCGAAGGCAGCACTGACTGTTATGGGCAAGCGGGCACTGGATTTTATCTAGTCAGCCAGCAATCTGACGGTCATTGGAAACTCATGCTCGAAGAAAACGGTGTCGCTCAGTTTCTCGCCAGCAAAGGCAATGATGGTTGGCCTGATGTCGAGGTCGGCGGCCCGGGCTTTTGTTTTCCAGTAATGCGTTACGACGGGCAACGTTATCAATTTCACCACAATGTTGGTGAACGGTGCGCTGACTAGTCGTAAATGTCGGACTGCCCAGGGGGCGAACGAAGACAGATCAACGAGGGCGACGGTGGCTGCTTTTGAATCTGCGGGTGGTGGTTGCAGGCCGCTTAGTGAAATGCGTCGTACAGAGCTGCTAACGGATAGTTCGGATGGTTCGCATAATGTATATTATGTTAAACGACAGGTCATGTCATAGATGTTCATAAGCTGTCTAAGCCACTGATTCGACGGTACCCGGAAGTGAAGATCGAAATTTCAGAGAAGTAAAAATCTAAATTGCGGAATTGTTCCTGCATTTGGATATTTCCTTCCATCTTAGTGCTACTCGAACGTCCTGAGATTCAGATGGGCGAGCTACCGGCCTGCTCAATCTGAGTCAACCCGACCTTCAGCTTTGATTCGACGAATTGGCTTTAGCACTATCGATCCGTCGACCAACTCGATGCTTAAGAAATCACCCAAACCGACGTCCATTGCCGCTAGTATATTCGGTGGGAGATCTATGACGATGTCCCCGCTGCTATCCCCTGGATCCCGGCATATCAAAGTAGTTGGCAATGCATCACTCATTGGGTGCTAGCTCCGTTCTCGACCGAATTATTTTAGACGATATCGTACACCGACATGTGCGAAGGAGTGCTCGCTCTACCTACTGCTGCTAGACCACCGCCACGTCAGTCGCTCGAAGCTGGTCAGCTGAGGATCAATGGCTGCCCTCCTCCTTATGCCCGATTTCCGCCTTTGAGGATTGTCGGAAATTGCTGAGGATGCTTTGAGAGCTGGGCTTTACGGTCCGGCGTCCTAGTCTCAGTTTGGCTCCATCCTACGGCTGAATCGTCCGCGCTTTAACCATGGACCCCGTCGCCATGCTGTTTGATGAGCCTACCTCGGCTCCGGACCCGGAAATGGTCGGTGAAGTTTTGGACGTGATGGTCAAACTCGCTAATGACGGCATGACGATGGTGTGCGTGACCCATGAGATGGGTTTCGCTAGAAAGGTGAGTGATCGGGTGATCTTCTTGGACCAAGGGCGAATCATCGAAGACTGCTCAACGGAGTCCTTTTTGGTGACGTCGAAAATCGATCTCCCAGAGCTCGGAAGTTTTTCGCTCAAGTCCTCAGTCACTAAAAACATATCATTTTGGAAGGACAAGGATGGCTATTCAGAGCAACGTTCGCTGTCGGACAAGGGGAGCTGATCAGAAGCTTCAGAAAAAGAGGTGGAACTCATTAAAATAACCGGGCGGTATAGTTGAACACCGCATCAGATATATTAGGCGTTGATACAACTGTAAGTGACTATGACCTAGCCAACTTTCCAGCTAGGCTAGTCTGCCAAATCTTGTCAATCACCGCTAACATACGGATCTGCCTCCATCGAAGTATACGGCGTCGACGTTGAGCCCGAACTGGCCCAGCCTGAAGGGTCGAGCCAATGAAAGCACATCTGACCCTGAGCGCTGCGGAGTTAGCTATGCTTCCGCCGACCGGTCGCAAGCGCAGATCGACGACAGTAACAAGCAGCACGTAGCCATTAACGTATCGCTGACTCAGATCCTGGCTGTTAAGGCTGAGTCGCTGGCATGTAGAGGGTGTAGGCCAAGATCCAAATGGAAAGCCACAACCAGCAGGTCCATAGCAATGACCTACAGATAGTGCAGCCTAATGATAACGCTCGGCTTGCGCGCCCAAAGGCTCGCTGGCGGGTGCCAACTAGGGCGACAAGTCACGCTGATCGACACCAGGTCCACGAACCACAGAAAAGTCTAAAGTATTTCAATTATTGCGCTGGAGCCCCTCATGGCGGATGCAAAGATCACCAACCCCCATCACGGGATATTGTTGCAGGATCGTATTGTCCCCTTCCCTATTTCGATCAGCCCCCAGGCAAAGGCCAAATTACAAAATTTGGTTACTGCACAGGGCACGCCAGTTAATGCCCTCTACCAACTGCCAGCGGCGGATGATACCGCCGCATGGCAAACACTTCAGGAGTATGTGAATAGTCAATACGAGTTAGCCGTGAAAGGCTCAACTGAGCAACTACACGCAGATGTCCAGACTTTGATAATCGGGAACGCAGAAATTCACGTCGCAACCCCTAAAGGCGAGATTCGCCCGAAGCATGCCTGTATCGATCTGCACGGCGGTGCCCTCCTCTTCGGCAGCGGCGAAGCATGCCGCGTGAGCGCGCAGCAGCAAGCGGACCGATACGGCATCTCCTGCTATGGCGTTGATTATAGGTTGCCGCCCAGACATCCCTATCCTGCCGCACTGGATGATTGCCTCGAGGCGTATCGGTATGTGCTGAGCCAGCATTCGCCAAATGAAATTGTCCTCATCGGGCGTTCTGCTGGCGGCAATCTCGCTTTGGCGATGCTGCTACGCGGGCGCGATGAGGGCCTGCCTATGCCCGCAGGGCTAGTACTGCTATCGCCAGAAGTCGATCTGACTGAATCTGGGGACAGCTTTCATACCAACCGCTATATTGATGTGGTGCTTCCTCTACCGCTTATGCAGATTAATCAGCTCTACGCTGCAGGGGCTGACCTAGCCGATCCTTATCTCTCGCCTCTGTTTGGCAATTTTGAAGGACTACCGCCAACTTTCCTGCAAACTGGTACTCGTGATCTTTTCCTATCTAACGCAGCACGCCTACATCGTGGATTGCGCCGGGCAGGGGTACCAGTAGAGTTCTATCTTGGAGAAGGCATGCCGCATGGCGGATTTATGGGGGGCACGGAAGAGGACGAAGAACTCCTACAAGAAGTCCAAGTATTCATCACAGCATGTTGTTTAAACCGAAGCTAACCGAGCCGATATTGGTTTGGCGCTGATTAAAGGTTGGTAAGCGACCGTTGTTACGCTAAGCCTAACCATCAAGGGCGGCTATTTTGATCCGATCCGGGCGGGCACCAAGTTCGGGGAACACCGCCTGCAGACCGCTCACTGGCGCTAGCGTTTGTAAATCGCATCAAGCTGATCACGAGCTACCCGGCGCGGATTGACCTAACCCGTCGCCTATCGCTGCGATGGTGTGGTAATCGAGCGGCCACTATCACCAAACCGCGGTTTGTCGCTGAGCCAGTCGAAGTATTCCTAATTAAACTGAAACAGTGAGGGAAAAATCCGCTCGGTTGCACCTCGAACCCTGGTCTCAAAATCAGAATAGGGTCTGTCGTAAAAGGTTGCAATCCGTGCATTGAAACGAATTGGAAAATCTAGGCCGTTCTACCGTTTTCTTGAGATTTGCTGTAGCGCATTATCCAATCATAAAAGCCATGCGTTGACACGTCGAGACGAGCCCCTATATCAGCGACACATAGTTTCTTTTAGGTCAAATGCGACAGCACCATGATTCAATTAATCATGAAACGCTAAGCACGCACTCAGTGACGAATTTAAATTTTAAACTGCCTCATAAGATCTTCTAGAGCTTTGCTAAGTTGGGTAAGTTTGTGGGCGGTCTGAGTTCCAGTGCGTGCTTCTTGAGCGACGCGCCCTCCGCTTTCCGCAATTTTCTGTACGCTGCGATTTATGTCCTCAACTACGGACTGCTGGTTTTTTGCAGTACTGGTGATTTGCGCGGTCAGGGAGCTCACCGCGGTTATTAAATTTGCAATAGAGTCTAACGAAGTGTCGATATTATTGGCGTATTCGCCTGCAAGATCACCAGCACCACTTGATTTACGCATAGCAATAACAGCTTCTTGTGTGCCGGCTTGCAACCGACCAATTAGTTCACCTATTTCGTTCGCGCTTAGCTGGGTACGATCAGATAAAGCGCGAACCTCTTCGGCGACCACTGCAAAGCCGCGACCAGCCTCTCCCGCGCGAGCGGCTTCAATTGCAGCATTAAGCGCAAGTAGGTTTGTTCTTTTAGCGAGAAAATCTATTACGACTAATGCCTTAACTATACTATTAACATCCTGCTGGAGAACGTCCAGCTTTGTACTGCTTGAGCGAATATCTCCTACCAGAGAAATGATTTGGCTAAGGCTTGCACTAACCACAATTTTTGCCGACACTCCTAACTCGTTAGCGTCATATGCAGCGTCAGCAGAGCTTTCCGCACTGCCTGCAACTTCATTTGCAGCTATAGACATCTCGTTCATAGCTAAGGCAACTAAATCGGTTTCACTCTGTTGCTGTGCCATAGACTTCTCAGACCCAGCAGCTTGTGTTGTAATCTCAGATGCAAGGCACGAAAGTGAAACCGTCATTTCAACTGTTTGTCTGACAAGGCCATGAATTTTTTCTACGAAACTATTGAAAGAGTGAGCTAGTTCACCCAGTTCATCGCGACTATGCACCCTCAGACGCTGAGTCAGGTCTCCTTCACCTGCTGCTATGTCATCAAAATTCTCCTTAATTTTTTGCAACGGACGAAGAAAGTTGCCGACCAAAATAGTACTAATGGCGCTAAATAGCAGAACTGAAATAATAGAAATTATAGCGATGCCTAAAATTGCGTAATCAATTCGAGCTTCTATTTCGCGGCGAATTGTAGACACCTCTCTATCAACGTCGTCAAGATTGATCGCAGTACCTAGAGCCAGATCCCATTTTGAAAGGTAAGTGCTAAATGCGAGCTTTGGTATCAATATTTTGTCATCGCCTGGAACAGGCGCAGAATAAAATATGTAGTTACTACCGTCTTTAGCCGCTCGTACCAACTCACGGTTCACATAGATTCCGTGAGTATCTTTCTCATCACGAAAATTTTTTCCGACAACAGCTGTGCTATTACTACGAAATAGAGTAATTATATTAGAGTCTTGGCCAAAAAAATAACTACCATTACCATATTTGATATTTGACAGGATCTCAATAGCCTTGGCTCTGCTGTCAAAATCACCATCAATGGAATTTTCGTAGATGTTTCTAATTGCACCAGTGGCTATCGCCATATAGTTTCTTAACTCTTTCCGCTTATCCTCTAACATTCGCTCTCGAGTGGCACTGACCTCTTCATCACCCAGTACATGCAAGCTTTTAATTATTACGCCTCCGGCCATCACTGCAAACGCTAATAAAGGCAACGTCACCAATAATATTACTTTAAATTTTAGAGTCATTGATATTTCTCGCCGAGATCTACGGACTTGATATCGTTAGAGCCTCAGCCCGCTAACATCAGCCGCTGATAGCTTTCTTGTGATTGAAAAAACATGAGCCCGTAGTTAAAGGCTGGCTTCTAGACCTACGGAACCCTTAAGTTCTTGTAATGGGGACAAGAGGCCAATTGGATCATTGCAAAAACTACGTTATAGCATATTATTTATATTTAAGCCTCTCATCTCAAATTCAGCCACGGATCGGGCAAGTGATTTACCCTCCATACCTGGATTAGTTATGGGTATCCCAACAGTCATGACTAACTTTCTGATTGCAGATTCAATCCGGCGCTATTACTTACTCACTAATCAATCATAAAAACACGCTACAACTGTGCTATTGAATACAGCAACAAAGTCGACCATAAGAAAAGCTAGTGGCGATGCTTTTCAATCTCGAAATCCCCCGTTTGATGAAACATCAACACGCAGATGCACTAGGCAAAGGAGTCAGCATGGCGATTGATAAGATAGAGCTAACCTATCCTGTCTTTAACACTCCTAAAGCTTAGATTGCCCAGCATCACTCGCATGTTTCGCGAGGATAGCGTCAAAAATAACGGCGTATTTGTGGTTGTATATGGCGCGTGCTGTAGCCGATCCGGTATCGACCTCCTCCTCAACTGCCCTCTTCTCCTCAAGGACTCGTGTCAGCGTATCATTATTATTACGATTTACTCGCGTATGAAGTTCTATCACTGCCATCTCCTCGACTACTTACAGTTGTCATTAATCGCTACCTACTAAAGATAATAGCCGCCAAGTAGCTAGCGAGATGTGAAAAATCGTAAATGTTTACACTATTTGTGCTGGCTTTACTGAAGATCGGTGACGTCCTGGGCCCGACTTTCGAAACTCAGCTGCGCCTTAGCAATATCGCTCACAACTTCAGCGAGCCGATAGGTATATGAGTCCTGCGAGGACTCAAAGTAATACAAATTCAGAGGTACTGATAATATAGAGCCTCCTACTAAATCTTTATAATAAACATTTTCACAATAAAACGCTTCCATATATTTCGGTACAAGCGCAATCCCGTTTCCAGCAGCTACGATTGCTAAAACAGAGAGTAATTGTGATACGTCTTCAAAAGTGCGAGGTAATAATCTTAGATTTTTCGAATCTGCAAAAAAAACTTGCACCCGCGCACCGCATATATTTCTGTCAAAATAGAGATCCTGATCTTTAATTTCAAATGTATTGATGGCTTTACTATCAATCCAAGCCGAATTTTCTTTAGGTATAGCTAAAACCATTCGTTCTTCGCTAACCGCTCTGCTTTTGAGCATATGGAAACTCGCTGCTGTGGACCAGGTAAATAACGCATCTAAACAATTAGATGTGACAGCCTCAAACGCATTTGAGGCTGATACCTCTTCCAGCACGACTATGATGTCTGGGAATTTCTGGTTAAATATTTTTACGATGTCGGGTATTTTACCGTGCAGACCAATAGCGCTTGTGTATCCAACAACGATTCGCCCACGCTCACCGCGCGCGATTTGGCGAACTCGAACAATGGCTTGCTCCGCGTCCTCAAGTATCGCTTGCGCATCATATAGGAAAGAGCGCCCTATTTCATTTAACTGAACTTTACGAGGTGAACGGTCAAATAGTTCAACTTCCAGTTCGCGCTCTAAATTGCGAATTTGGATACTTAGTGGTGGCTGTTGAATTCCTAGGCGACGCGCAGCTCTAGTCATGCTTTGTTCTTCAGCAACAACGACAAAATAACGTAAATGTCTGAGCTCCATCCTAGGCACCTCTACGATGTTTTTAAATTAAATAAGAAAAAATATATCAATCCCACAGCTCAATTCTTTCTACTAGTAAACTTGCCTCTCTCTTATGGCAGACCAAGACAGCTCTATAGGGCTGAAGATCAATTCCAGACAAAAATATTTTTTAATGCGCCAGGCAGCTCTACTTCCACCTCCAAGAAATGATAACTACTCGCATTACTTTTAAGTGAATACCCTAAATGGTTGTTATGCTCATCATTATGGACCTCGCACCCTCCAACATAATCTTAATAAGCGGTTGACACCCCAATAAATGGTACTATATAACATAACCGTTCCAGTTGGAATAGATAACCTAGATTCGCATATGCCTACAGCTAACAGGTTGATGCCTCCCAAACCATCGTTGGCATTCAGCCCCGTGGATTAGCTGGGCTCAAATCGAAATTAGGAACGCCGGTGGCTAAACTTCATCCATAAGCGAGACACTATGACCTGTCCATATGAAATCATTAAAGAACTTGAGCTTGTTCGCCACCCCGAGGGCGGTTGGTATCGAGAAACTTGGCGAGCCGATAGTTACGGAGGACAACGTAGTACCGCGTCAATAATTTACTTTCTGCTTGAGCATCAGCAGCAATCACACTGGCACCGCGTAGATGCTGCGGAAATCTGGCTTTGGCATGCAGGGCATCCGATTGAATTGAAGACTGCAATCACAGAGGCGGGACCAGTAACAAGTCGGATGTTGGGTTCTAGCGTATTACAAGGTGAAACGCCACAACTTCTTATCCTACCAAATGAATGGCAGGCAGCAGAGGCAAATGCAGGCTGGGCCTTAGTGTCATGTGTTGTATCACCAGCATTTAATTTCGAAGGTTTTACGTTAGCACCGGAAAATTGGGCGCCAAGATCATAATAGTGACCGGCACTGAATAAGATTCACATCTGTCTCTAAAATTACAAAGCGTCAAATGAAACTTTTAGGCGCTTTGTAATTTTGGGGCAGATCCGAAGTCGTTTATACCTGATGCAGAAGGTGAATCACTCTGCTTTCACACATAACGTTAACTTATCGAGATTTTCTGTAGACACGCCTATAAATCAGCCACTCTTCCGTGGTTATCCAGGATAACTACCGAAAGATAGAAATAATTTTCCATTGATCCATTTTGATTCGTCAGAGACAAGAAATACCGCGGTCGATAAAATATCATCATTTGGATAATTTGTTGACTTTACCCGCTCCGCTGATAATTGCACCCTCCCTTTTATGTGCTCGCTGAGACATGCATGTCTACCGAGCTCGCTCGGCTCCTTATTAAAAAAAATTTTTGCCTTAATCATGTTTACTCGAATCGAGCGCGCAGCCAATTCGCTAGATAGTGCTAACGTAAGCCTCTCTACTGTTCGGCTAACTGGTTCCAAAAGAGAAGAATTTGATGGTGGAGAAAAAGTTTCTAATGAAGAGATATTCAACACACTCCCTCCCCTAACCATATACTTCGCAGCTTTATCTATAGCAATAAGGTAAGTATAAGTGCTGAACTCCATATGCGCAGGAAAAGAAATATCTGATTTTTCTTCTGCAGGCAGAGGGTTATAAATTTCTGAGTTATTTACCAATACATCTAATCTTTCGTAAAGCTGGATTACTGTTTTAAATAGGTCCTCGATCTCTGTAGCATTGCTTGTAACTCCACGAATTGCAACAGCCTTCCCTCCTTTACTTGATATATCTGCAACCAAACTCTCCGCAAACGTTCTATTCACAGAATAATTTACCACTACGATCGCTGCCTCTGACGCAAAAACGCGCGCCAATACCCCTCCTAGCCCCTTGTCGGCACCTATTATAACGATGACCTTATCTTCCAATCGATTATTCATATGTGAATCGTCCTCGACAGCCCGCATGACAAATCTACACAAACGTATAGCTGCTTGATCAAACTAATATTTTGCATATTGAAAGGAATAAGGAGGTACAGCACGCGTACATAAACGTCATTATGGGCGGAACAAAAATTACGTATATTAATGCTTGCTGTTAAGCCAGTTAAATAAGCCCTAAAACATATAACATAGATTTTTCTGCGAAGTAAATTTGATTTTATCGTGCTTCTACAATCAGCAGCACTCCGGTATTTTTAGCTTAACAAAAACTTTTCTTAAATTCTTTAAATTTATTAGATATGAGAGTGATTGCTTTGGAGTATGGCAAGTCATCGCCGAACAGTTTTCAATGCGGGCATAATTTACTAATATACTTTTAACCACTAAACCATATACTTTTTTGCAATCGACTAGAAGCAAGTTCACAAGCCCCCCCAACTATAAAGGTCGCCGCGCACTACCTTCTGCTCCCACTTGGAGCCTTATGGCTTACCTCGAACTTCAGCACAGCGAGGTCTCCGCGGCTTACCCCCTTTGCTTTTCCGCCTATGTGTGACTTTACCAATCAGACGCATACTCTCGGCTAGCCCTAGTTTTCCCGCAGCGCGCAGCTATTTGCTGACGTAGCATACGATGGCTGTGTGCCGGGTCGCTTCGCATCGGCAAACGAGCGGCGGAGATTATGAGCTTGACCAGTGAGCACGGGTGAATGGTCATGGTCGATACGCGCATCGAAAGAAAGTCCCCCCCCGCCTGCCGACGCGGCGGGCGAATGAGATACCGACATACTGCGGCAAAGGTGGATGCCCATCTGACTGTGCAACCACTGATAGGGCACCATATTTTATATAGACTAGTCGCCAAGATTGCGGCATTACATGCAATCAGAACATATCGCTCTAAATTCAGAAATTTTCGAAGTGTGGTCGCCGTCCGCTTACATTCACTTCGCTTAGGCTGCTTTTGACCAATTCTACGCTAAGCAAACCGTCGAGCTTTTCGACTATAAGCGTCCCTGCGTTAGACAAAAAGAGAAGATGCCAGTGGGTGTACGTATGATTGGCGGCTCCGCAGCAAGCCGCTCGGCAGACTACTTCAGGATCCCAGTGCAAATCCTATCTCATTTAATCAACTCAAAGCTTGCAGACGAGCAGCAGCCCGCTCTGCTGCGTTACGTCGCTTGAGCATAAACTCGCGGTTACGAACGCTCAGCTTATCCAGCAATTCCCGACTCGCGCCTTCTGGCGAACCACACGAAAAAGGCGGTGCTGGGTCGTACTCAATCTGAAGCTGAATTTCTTCTGCAATTTCACGCCCGTGAGTATCCGCAATGACTGTCAGTGCAAATTCAATACCTGACGTCACGCCTGCACCGGTTACTCTGTCACGATCCCAAACAACCCGCTCCGCGACGGGCGTCGCACCGAATAGAGATAGCTGATCCAAGGAGGACCAATGCGATGTAGCTCGATATCCCTCAAGTAAACCGGCGGCACCTAATACTAGAGATCCTGTACATACGGAGGTAATGAGTTTCGTATCTTTTGTAGTGCGCCGCAGATAGTCAAGCGTCTCCTGATCATCCATTAATGCAATTTGTCCAGGGCCACCCGGAACGCAAATTATGTCAAGTTTGGGGTGTGCTTCAAAACTCGCGTTAGGCATGATTTCCAATCCCAGATCTGACTTGACTAAAGTTTGGGTCTTCCAGATCAAGTGGACATCGACATTAGGCGCCCTGGCAAATACCTCGTACGCCGCTGTTAAATCAAGTTGCGTAAGCTCGGGATAGAGCAAAAAACCTACTGATAACGATGCAGACGACATTAGGAACCTCCAGAGATGAAAAGCCTACTTGAATATCTCGACAGGATGACAACAAAAAAATTCAGTCATGTGTTATTGATGGCGTTACTAACAGACAGGAGTTATTGCTCATTGCTACTTGCGATTCTTAATAGGCTCGATCTTGCACGTTGGCGCCGCCGAATATGAGCTGCTGGACCATCGGTGTGGCAACAAACCGACTCGGGAAAATTGGCTCCGGCGCACTTGCGTGATCCAAGCTGGCAATATGAGATTCTGCCAGCTCTATGCTCAGTGCCTTCAAGTTGTCCTCGGCTTGTCGTAACGTTCGCGCGCCGATAATGGGCGCCACCACGGCCGGATTTCGCAACGTCCACGCAAGCGCAACTTGGGAAGGCGTTGCGCCGATTTCCTCAGCAATATCTACCACCACACTGGCGATTTGCAATGAACGCTCGGTCAAGTGCCCCGATGAACTGATAACGCCCTTGCGTTGTGACGCTACGCCGGCTTCGTTACTTGGGCTCAGGTCGTTACGCCCGTATTTACCGGTCAGAATGCCGCCGCCCAAGGGTGACCACGGTATTACGCCCAGCCCCATTTCTTGAGCCATTGGCAGCAGCTCATGTTCCACCGTGCGCTCCACTAGGCTGTATTCAATTTGTAAGGCCACCAGGGGCGACCAACCGCGCAGCTCTGAGAGCGCTTGCAACTGCACTACCTTCCACGCGGGGGTGTTGCAGATTCCCAGATACAGAACCTTGCCGCTGCGTACGAGGTCATCCAAACCTCGCATCACCTCTTCCGCGCTTGTGGTGAAGTCCCATGCATGCAGGTACAGCAGTTCTATACGGTCGGTGTCTAGCTGACTAAGGCTGGTTTCAACCGAACGCATCAAGTTAAGCCGATGATTGCCGCCTGAGTTGGGATCACCGGGGTCACGGGCCATGGTGTACTTTGTAGAAATAACCAGGCGATCACGGCGACCCTTCATGAGCTGGCCAAGAATCCGTTCGGAAGCCCCGTTCGTTTAATTGACAGCGGTATCGATAAAGTTTCCGCCAGCCTCGACATAGGCGTTGAATATTTGCCGGGCTCCTGCATCGTCCGTCCCCCAGCCCCAATCAGAGCCAAATGTCATCGTGCCCAATGCGAGAGGGGAAACACGAATGCCGGAACGGCCGAGCAGACGATAGTTATCTAGTGCTGAATGGCTAAACATTGTGACTCCTCACGAAACAAAGGTTGACTTCTGTTGGGAGGGATTTTGCGTGGGAACGACGACTTGCACCTAGCCGGATCGTCCTGCATCCTTGCATCATCGTCCGAACTATTGCGCGTTCTGTCGTAGAGCGTTTTGAGGTACACCATGAATCCGCGGCAAAAGCTGATCGATATCATCAGCCGTCATGCACCTTCAAATGGCTTTCACTCGACGCCATTGACAGGCGTTACTCTGGTGCGTTCCGACAGCCCAACAGTGCCCATGCCCGTAGTATATGAGCCTACTCTCTGCTACATCGTGCAAGGCCGTAAGCAGGTGTTGGTGGGCACCACAACCTACGTTTACGACGCGGCCAACTATCTAGTGGCCTCAGTGGACATTCCGGTGATGGGCTCGGTCATCGAAGCCAGCGAGTCAAAACCCTATTTGTGCCTGGTGCTTGACCTCGACATGCAGGTGCTGAGCGAATTAGCCCTGCGTGATACGCCGAGCCGTTGCGAGAAAGCCTCCCCGGTATCGACCGGCATAGAGCTCCATGGTAATACACCGGAGCTACTCGACGCCGTGACCAGGCTGGCTGGCTTACTGGACACTCCACAAGACGCAGTTGAACTGGCTCCGCTGGTGGTGCGCGAGGTGCTCTATCGGCTCCTCACCCGCCGGGGCAATTACATGCTGTTGCAAATGGCTAAGGCCGATAGCCGCCTCTCCCAGATTGCCAAAGCGATTACCTGGCTCCGCGCTCACTACCAAAAACCGTTACGCATTGACGATATTGCCGACATCGCCGGCATGAGCCGCTCCACCTTTCACGCTCATTTCAAAGCGGTAACGTCGATGAGTCCGCTCGAGTTTCGCTGCCTTCTGCGGCTGCAGGAAGCCCGGCGCCTGATGGTCGCCGAGGCGCTGGACGCTGCCGCAGCCGGTTACCGCGTGGGCTACGAGAGTCCGTCTCAATTCAGCCGTGACTATGCGCGAATGTTTGGCCTGCCCCCTGCCCGGGATGCCGTGCGCTTGCGCAGCGGTGTTTTGACCTAGCTGAAAAACCTCAGGACTCGTGGACATCTCTTTACCTTAAATTGCAACAATCAAATCCGATGAATGCCGATCGGCGCAAAGCAAGGAGTTTTACGAAAGCCTCGTTTCCTTTGGTTTTACTCGTTCTTCTTTGTAGCAATAAGTCGTAAAAAAAAGAACATCACGTGGAAGTGCGTCGCCACATCCGTGTTGGCGAAAAGACTCATCCGCGCGGTGCACGGGTTGGCTAGCTCTGCCCCCCGGCGCTGTGCGGCGAGTTACCGTCCACTACCAATTTAGTTGACCGGGCTTTCAGGCCGTTATCGAACAGATAGCGGCCCGGTTACTGCCACGCGCGCTCATTGCTCATTGTGTGACGACTGACAGGACTCCGTAACTGGCCGCTCCAGCCGGTAACGTGGCCGCTTTGGTGCGTTGTGATCCTTGTCCGGGTGCTCACTCATCAGGCCGCGCACTGAGGCAAGTGCCGCTACGCACCTGTTGACGGCGGAGCGCCTGCAAATAGCCCAACAATGTATTTTCTAGCATGCTGGCTAACTGCACTACGATCTCCCTGAGCAATACGGTCGCCCACTCCGGCGCTTTCCTGCGCAACGCGCCTAAGCGCACCTCATAGACAGGCGTGACGGGTAAAGGCATGGCGGCAATTTCTTTCGAACACGTGACGCTGTTGCTTAAAAACCACTGGTTTGCGTGGCGGTACATATATATGGGGGAATTGGTGCTGCCACCTTGTCGCGGTAAGTCTGCGGCTACTTGCGGATGATGCTGACATTGATATCGGGACGGATTAATCCACTAGAAATTCAGGTGCTAGGTCGCAGGCGTTCCCGTACGACCCAAGATATAAAAGTCGATGGGTAGAGTTACGTTGGTGCGTGCAAATCCTAGCAATTAGCGTGATCGCGCCCGCTCAAACTGATGGACTGTGTATGCATATATATCGATATCCAAAAGTATTATCAGTCGACCCTAACTAATACGAAATTTATATAAGCCTCACTAAATATTTCATCCCGGTGCAGTTATATTTGTTTTTTATGTGCAACAAGCTTGACGATGAGTTCTGGCTATGCGAGATTTCAACGGCCCGAGGGAGCTCCACTAGTGGTTACGAAAATTTTGCTTTTACTAAAAAATACCGTTGCACTTGCAAGACAAAAAATTCGCACGCATTCGCCAATATTGTAGGCACAACGATCATCTCACAATCAGGGAGTAATTATGAGCATCATTAATGACGCGTCATCTACACCCCTATCTTTAAGGCCGGTTGTAAAGCTAGGACCTCTCGAAGTTCACAATGAGAATTCTAAACAAACTACAACTGCCTACTCTTCATCGCCTGAAAGTGTCTCAGTGGTATTATTACCTGAAGGAAAAGTAAAATCCGACAAAGAGAAGAGTACGCATCCCGATATTGATGCTGCTAAACTCCCAAAGTCAATAAAAAATTATCTGAAAGCAATTCGAGATCTTCAAGAAAAGATTGATAAAAAAATTCAAGAACTTGAAAGTGTCGCAAGAGACCAGTCACTTAGCGAAAATACACGAAATCTCAAATCCCAAAATATACAAATCCAAATCTCTGTCTTCAGCAACACGTTAAGTTCGGTTATAACTAATATGCTTCAGGAAGAGTCAGCGCTAAAACTTGATGGTGCTGATCGCACACTCGCGGCCTCGTTGATGACGCCGAAATAGTTTCCAGCAATTAAGAAATACAATTATCTTGGATTGGCGATACGTCGTAGCAATTATCGAGATTCGAAGGGTGCTAATGATGGAGTTCGGCATACAATATTTATACGCAACATATCTCGACAAGTTTTCTGCGGCAGCCATAAGTTTGGTTTGAATGCGTCATTCCGATATACACGGTTGAGCCTAAATCATTAGGTTTTATGTTTTTTAAAATTTCTAGATGCGAAAGCTAGGCAGCGTGTGGGACTCGCAGTATACATGGCTTCCTCCTCGCGACGTCGCTCTCCCTGCAGTCGCGGCGACGGCGAAAGGCTAACCGCCTTAGCCGATTGCAGATTTTCAAGCCGGTTGTCGTGCTGCAGCGCCAGAACAAAACTGCGGCTATCGAATTAAGCGACTCAAACATTGAACTTCATCTTGGCCGTAAATATTGGTATTAGTTGATGTTGCATTAGTGGGATTGCAACGCCCAATGAGTGGATGCGGTCCGACACACAACCTATACCTGGAAAGTAGGAGGACTTAATTTATGCAAACGACCTTCGACATCCCCGTCTTGCGCTCAGGCCAAAAGCGTGGCGCAGACTTGTTCGTGGAGGTACTAGAAAGTGAAGGCGTCCGTCATATATTTGGAAATCCCGGAACCACCGAGTTGCCGCTGCTTGATGCGCTTTCCGACTGCGCGACAATTGATTACATACTTTGCTTGCAAGAAGCTAGCGTAGTCGCCATGGCCGACGGCTATGCTCAAGCGTGCGGTCGCCCTGGCTTCGTTAATTTGCATACCGCCGGCGGCCTAGGTAATGCCATGGGTGCAATTCTCAACGCCAAAATGGCAAACACCCCCATGGTGATCACCGCTGGCCAGCAAGATACCCGCCATGGCGTCACCGACCCGTTGTTACATGGCGACCTGGTGAGTATTGCTCGGCCAAATGTCAAATGGGCGGAGGAAATCCTACATCCTGAACATATCCCTATGTTGCTGCGCCGTGCGTTCCAAGACTGTCGTACAGCTCCGGCAGGTCCTGTTTTTCTTTCATTACCCATCGATGTAATGGAACGCTACACCATGATGGAAGCAGGCCGGCCGTCTCGTATTGAGCGAGGTTACATCGCCAGGCTAGATGACTTAGCCGAGGCATTGGCTGACGTTATACCCGGCCGTCTAGCGCTGGTGGTGGGTGACGAAGTATTTACCGCAGGTGCTGGCCTAGATGTTGTTGCGCTTGCGGAAGTGCTCGGCACGCCTGTATTTGGTTCTTCTTGGCCAGGACACATTCCATTTCCGACCTCACATCCTTACTGGCAAGGCACCTTGCCGCCGAGGGCTTCTGATATCCAGAGGACGCTTGCACCATTTGACGCAGTGTTTGTGTTGGGCGGCCATTCGTTGATCAGTTATCCTTATTCCGAGGGGCCAGCTATCCCACGTCAGTGCAAGCTTTATCAATTGACCCTTGACGGAAATCAACTTGGCCGGGTTCATGACGTTGCCCTTGGCGTAGTAGGAGAGCTGCGGCAGTCACTTCAAGCTCTGCTACCATTAGTTCGGCTCAAATACCTGCGTCATAAAAATAAGATAGCCACTTTATACACCCAGGCGAAAGAAGCGCGCGAAGCACGTCGTGTAGAAATCAATACTCGTGCGAACAAGGAAATAGATGCACTTGTGACAACACCTTTCGTCGCTGCAAGAGAGACGCTGCGGGCAATTGGGCCGTCCATCCCAATTATTGACGAGGCACCAGCTACCATTGCGCATGTGAGGGCATGCTTGGACTCACCATCTACTTGCCAATATCTTTTTACACGCAGTGCGATTCTAGGCTGGGGTATGCCCGCGGCAGTTGGTACCTCCCTAGGGCTAAGAGGAACTCCCGTAGTGTGCCTAGTAGGCGACGGCTCAGCAATGTATTCCCCGCAAGCCTTGTGGACTGCCGCTCATAAACGTTTGCCAGTAACATTTGTGGTGATGAACAATTGCGAATACAACATATTAAAAAACTATACTCGTGCGCAAGCTCACTTCCGCAGCGCCAGAACAAACCGTTTCATTGGCATGGACATAACTGATCCCACTATTGATTTCATGGCATTGGCCGCTTGTTACGGTTTACCTGCGCAGCGAGTAACAGAGGCTCAGGATATCATGACAGCAGTCGAAAAAGGCATAAGCTCCGCAATGCCAAACCTCGTCGAAATAGTGATTTCTAATAGACCTCTAACCGGCTGACCAAATTTATAATTTTATGACAGCATGGAAAAGTATTTGGTCATGTGCGTAAGGAGTTGAACATGGATGCATTAGATCAATGCTGCGAGATATCACAAAGATCTACAATACAACAAATGTGTTTACAGCCTTAAAATACACTCATCATAGACGTTTGACAGCTAGTAAACAGCTCACAGTCCAGAGGTTGACGGCGATAAGAATAATTGACATCGAAAAACAAGCAAAAAACTAAAGCATTAATTTTATGCGAGAACTTATAGAGGTATAAATTTTTGAAAAATGCAAATAATCCGCACATCTGAAGCGCAAAAAAAATTAAGTAAAAGATCAACCTAAAAATTGACAGCGCACAGATTCAGTTCTGTCTCACCAACAGCAAAATCTAATGAATTAACAATTGGGCAGCCATTATGATAAAAACAACCCAAACTACAGAATTTGCAAAACCGAATGCAACGGATAGCTCTAACCCAGGATCAAAGCCTGGATACTAATCATTCATTCAAAATGGTGTGCTTATGAAAAAAATAATCCCAATAGCATTTATGGGTATATCGAATATTTGCCTTGGTTCGATTGGAGCCAACCTTAATGAAGTCGTTATATATGCGACGGAGCAATCCAGAGGGTCCATATCAATAGGGAGTGAGTCGGCATATACCAAAATCTTTTTAGTTACCATTGCCAATCTATCTGGTAAAGATATTGACTTGTCAACATTATGTTTACTCGCTTACGCTCCAGATGGCGATAAATTTGATCTAGACACAATTGATAAGGAACTGATCACAGGCCGCTTGGAATCCAAAGCAATAATAAAAGGAGTTGCCGCATTTGCCTCGCAAAATGAAAAGGTGTTCAGTGCAACTTTGGTTAAAGAGTCACAAAATTGCAACTAATAAAGCACTCGGCTAAAAAATTGCCACTTCACATTGATAAGTTCTCAAAAATAAATATTGATAATTTTTTAAGCTGCATCTACTAGAGAAAGTATCTCGCTTATCCTAATGATGCGATAAGTATGCGCAATCAAATTTATTGATTGTACGTTAGACGTAAGGGGATTTACTATGTGCAGCGATGTTATTTGCTACCTGATTCGATCTGATATTTTCGAGTATGTCGTTTTCGGAGCTCTCTTCATTCATCTGCTGCTCAAGCTGTATCAGAACTACATCAAGCCAATAGATGACGTCTGATTGCAACGTCCTATGTATAAGACCTGGGCGCTGCCGCGCAGATGCACGGCCGAATCGCTCGATTTTTAGGAAAGCTCATCAGCCTACTATGGAGGTCTGCGCAACGTGTACTTTGTCCTTCATTCCTCACTCTACTTACTTCAGAGCTCGATTTATCTCCCACATCCTTGGCCTAGCTCGCGAATCGCTTGAGCCGTTATGAACAGCGATCGATGAACAGGCGCGTTAATTTCTAGAGCGGTTAGCCAGTAATTTCAGGCTCATGAGCCGCTTATGAACATCTGACATCGCCCACTTGTTAAATGATGTATTACGCTATGCGTGTCACCCAGCGACTTTGTAGATCTCAGCAACCACCTGCTTCACTGCGTCTTCGATCGCACCTTCATTCCGGCACATCACCCAGCCATGCTCCGCAACGGCGTGCTCGAACATCTCTGTGCATGCTACATGCTCTGCATACTTCTGGATTACCGTACCGCCCAATCCTCGCGACCGTGCAGCTGCCCTTGCCCACGAAATATCCGGCGCGGTGACAACGCCGACATGCACATCCGGCACTCGCACGTCCCGCTCCCGGTTCAACTGGAGAATCTCTGCAAACGAGATGGTGTGTCGAAACGCAGCATCGGACGGATACCAGCGATCAATCAGGATAATGCTGTACAACGGCTGCTGAGTCAGTACGTTCCGGGATATCCAGCTGCGACTCTCGGCAAAACGCTCGCACACAGCCCATTCCAGATCCCGCGAGGGAGTTCTGGCAAGTTCGTTAACCAGGGCCATGGTTTCCCTTCTGTAGGGATCGCTTTTTCTCTCGCAAAGTCGGATGACTTTTTTGTTATGCGCCCTCAGCGTTGCCGTTACAGCCTCCAACAGCGTAGTTTTGCCGGTGCCTTTGGGCCCATCCAGGGAAACAAAAAACGGAATATTCATTTGTCACACAGTGATCAGGATAATGATAACCACGCCTCTTCTTGTCGACGTGATTGAGTGATCGACCCAGCCGGTAGTTATATCTATGAAAAAGAGTGAGCTTCCCGTAAAAACCTGCGTGACCTGTGGACTTCCCTTCACGTGGAGGAAGAAATGGGCACGCTGCTGGGATGAAGTGCGCTACTGCTCGGAGCGTTGCTGGCGCAGCAAAAGCTGACCCTGCTCCAGCAGCTGACTAATCAGCTGCCAGGAGCTTTTTGACTTCGGCGATGATCAAGTCGATGTTGAAGGGTTTGGCCAATACAGCATCAAAAAGATCCGATCTCTCTATTCCGATATGCGCCTGAGCACCGCTTATCAAGATGATCGGCAATTGATTTGCCGCAGGCAGCGCTCGAATGGCGGTGGCGAATTCCTCGCCGTCCATGACCGGCATCATATAGTCGGTAATGATCAAAGCAGGCCGTTCTCTCTCGAGAACCTCGAGTCCTTTTCGACCATTGCTCGCCGTTACGACCATGTACCCCTCATCCTCCAGCGCGAAGCTAAGGATATCAGCGATCAAATACTCGTCGTCGACGACCAGGATGGTGGTCATGTTAATTCAACCCACACAAAAGCTTAAGAAATTGAACCGGGCGATGACTCAGCGGGGACCGATGGTTCATGTCTTGAAGCCTTTTTCAGGAAAACATCATAATCACGGATGATGACCTCAAATCGTGAGGGATCGTAAGAGCTGTCTCTTACCTTAAGAATGGATAGCGTCCGGCTTAGTTCAGAGTGATTCTCAGAAAACCGCATCAGCATCAGGTTGTCGACGATGCTAGACAGGTCAGAGTTTGGTGCGCTGACCTCGGAACCAAATAGATCGCGCATTTCCCAGGAGGCAAATACCGTAACGCCCCTGGATCGCAGCTCGTTCATCAGTGCACTGAAGAAGTCAGTAATCCGTGCGGGATTCGTCGAGACTCGCGTCATACCGCTAAGGCTATCGAGAAACACGCGCTTGATGCCCTTCTCTTCTACGAGACTCAGTAGTCGTGTGCCCAACCCATCCAGCAACCCCTCAGTAGTAGGCTGCCAGGCAATGCTCAAGGCGCCGCTGCCTTCCATGCCCTTTATATCGATACCGAGTGATTGGCCTTTGAGTCGCAACCGCTCCGGGCTTTCGTAGAAGCCAAAATGCAGGCCCGGTGCTTCCACAGTCGACTCAGCCAGAAATTTGAGGCCAAGGGTGGTTTTACCAATACCGGAAGGGCCGATTACCAGAGTCACGCTGGAACTGTGCAGCCCCCCGCCTAGGATGTCGTCCAGTGATTCAATCCCACTGGCGATACGGGTCATGTCGGCGCTGTCGGGAGACGACGGGTGGCTGTAGAGACTTTCGAGTCGCGGGTAAACCACCAAGCCATTTTCGGTAATTTCACACTCGTGAAGACCGGTCATTGCTGAGCTGCCGCGAGTTTTACGAAGCTGAATTCGACGCACTGACCGAGTGCCGAACAGCTCCTCGCCCATCTCAATCACCCCATCAACCATGGTGTGCTCAGGGCTGCCGTCGTCCAGACGGGAACTGGTGAGAAACAGCACTGTGCAACCTGCGAAAGCGGCATGCCCTTGCAACTCGGAAATGAATTTCTTGGTATCGATGTGCGAATCTGCTTTGGAGCGCGCATTGAGCAAGCCGTCTACTACCATCACTGTGGCTTTTTGACGGCTTATCTCGCGCCGCAGCAGTTTCACCACCTCGTCCAGTCCGTCGTTTTCCAACGTGTCAAACGCACTGACAAATTGGATTTCGGCGCCAACCTTGGAAGCGTCGAAGAAGCTCAGAGTCGAAAGGAATTGAAAGAGTCGGTCGTGTGATTCGGCCAGCAGCGTGGCGACCAGAACCCTTCCTCCATTGTTCGCATGATGGAACCCAAGCTGGTTGGCAAGGATCGTTTTTCCAGACCCTGGGCGCCCTTGGATGATGTATGAAGCGCCTGCTACCAGCCCACCCTTGAGCAGAGCGTCTAGCCCTTCGATTCCACTTTGAAGGCGTTTTAGCTTTTCCACGATACGACCCTGATCTGAAAAACAGGCTGTTTAAGCCGAGTGAAGCGGAATGCTAACCCCATTTTTGCTCTGGAGCCATTCCCGCCTCTCCATAACCCTAATGCTGAAACGTCATCATCCCCCGCTCTTCTGCATGTTAATCTCGCTCCACCACGAATAGACATTGATCGTCACAAGACGATGACCAGAACCAGGAAAGCCCATGCCAAAGATTTCTCACTCAGCCCTGCGCCGCAAATTCCGTGAATTGCTTGCTACCCCAACCTGCGTTGAAACCGCGTCCGTCTTTGACCCGATGTCCGCGCGTATTGCCGCTGACCTGGGTTTCGAAGTCGGCATCCTCGGTGGCTCCGTTGCTTCGTTGCAGGTACTGGCCGCGCCCGATTTCGCGTTGATCACCCTGAGTGAGTTCGTTGAGCAAGCCACCCGTATTGGCCGTGTTGCCCAGTTGCCGTTCATCGCCGATGCCGACCATGGCTACGGTAACGCGCTGAACGTGATGCGCACTGTCGAAGAGCTTGAGCGTGCCGGTGTGGCCGCGTTGACCATTGAAGACACGTTGCTGCCGGCGCAATTCGGGCGCAAGTCCACCGACCTGATTTCCATTGAAGAAGGCATCGGCAAGGTCCGCGCGGCGCTGGAAGCCCGTGTTGATCCAGAGCTGTCGATCATTGCCCGCACCAACGCTGGTGTGTTGCCGACCGAGGCGGTGATCGAGCGCACCCTGGCGTATCAGAAAGCCGGTGCCGATGGGATTTGCATGGTGGGTGTGGCGGATTTCGAGCACCTGGAGAAGATCGCCGAGAACCTGACCGTGCCGCTGATGCTGGTGACGTATGGCAATCCCAAGCTCAATGACGCCAAGCGTCTGGCCAGCCTCGGTGTGCGTGTGGTGGTTGCCGGCCATGGTGCCTACTTTGCCGCGATCAAGGCGACCTACGACAGCCTGCGTGCCCAGCGCCAGTTGACCCACAGCACCGATAACCTCAGTGCTACCGAGTTGACGCACACCTATACCTTGCCTGAAAACTACGTGGCCTGGGCTGAAGAGTTCATGGACGTCAAAGAGTAATACGCAAGCCGGGACGAGGGGTGCAACACCCCTCCTTTCCCGCTCAGGTAAAAACACCGATTCCCCGGCCGAGCCAACCCCAGGTTCTCGCGCAAGGTCGTGCCCTCATACTTGCGACGGAAAATCCCGCGTGCCTGCAGCGCTGGAACCACCTTGTCGACAACGTCATTCAAGCCTCCCGGCAGCCACGGGAACATCACGTTGAAACCATCACTGCCCTCCTCCTCCAGCCATTATGTGTCGTTGAGCACTGTGAACCCATAGCACATAACTCGTGTGTATTTGCGTGGATTATCAGGGGTAATCACGCGACGTAACCTGTGCTCCAAAGCGCAAGCACACCGCCTTGCGCAGCACACAAACGGAGCTTCCCATGACCCTTTCCAACTCCCGTCAACTCGAAGGCAAAGTCGCGCTGATCACCGGCGCCAGTTCCGGCATTGGTCGCGCGGCCGCTGTCGTCCTGGCCCAGCGCGGCGCGAAGATCGTGGCTGCTGCCCGCCGGCAGAGCGAGCTGGACGACGTGGTTGCCGAGATCACTGCCAATGGCGGCACCGCGTCCTCCATCGTCGTCGACGTGACCCGCGAAGCCGACATCATCGCCATGGTCAAATTTGCCGTGGACACCTATGGCAAGCTGGACATCGCCTTCAACAATGCCGGCACCGAAGGCGTGTTCGCGCCGCTGGTCGAACAGGACAATGCACGCTTCGACCTGGTGTTCGAGCCGAATGTGCGCGGGGTTTTCAACTGCATGAAGTACCAAGCCAAGGTCATGCTCGAACAGGGTTTTGGCAGCATCATCAATAACGCGTCCATGGGCGGCGTGATCGGTTTCGAGAATGCCGCGCTGTATATCGGCACCAAGCACGCCATTGTCGGTATGACCAAGACCGCGTCCATCGAATGGTTCAAGCGGGGCGTGCGGGTCAACGCGCTGTGCCCGGGCCTGATCGAGACGCCGTTCCACCATCGCGGGATCTGGCCGTCGGTGGATGCCCAGCACGCTTTCGCCGCCAGCACCCCGGCCAGCCGGTTTGGCACGGCCGAAGAGATGGCGACGGTGGTGGCGTTCCTAGGGTCGGAAGATGCCAGCTACGTGTCCGGCCATGCCTTGCTGGCAGATGGCGGCTACTCGGTGGCCTGACGGTTACGGGTCTGGAAGAAGTCGATAAATGCCCGGAGCTTTCCGGGCATTTGCGCACGGTTGGCGTAATACAGGTGGAAGGTCTCGGCGGGCGCCGCGTAATGTTCCAGCAACGCCACCAGTGCACCGCTGGCGATATCCGCCTGGGCAAACGGGCGGAACACCAGGGCCACGCCGCAACCCAGGCGCGCAGCCGACAAGGTGGTGCGCATTTCATCCAGCACCAGGCGCCCCTTCACCTCGATCGCGACAGTGGCCTTGCCGATGCGAAACGTCCAATCCATGTACGGCCCGCGGCTGCTCAGGCGCTGGTGGATGCAGTTGTGGGCCAGCAGGTCTTCGGGTGTGTCCAGCGGTGCCGAGCACGCCAGGTACGCGGGCGCCGCCACGGCCACCATCGGCTGCGACGTGCCCAGCGGCACGGCGATCATGTCGCGCTGCAAGGCCTGGCCCAGGCGAATGCCGGCATCGAAACCTTCGCCAATGATGTCGCTCAAGCCATTATCGAGGGCAATATCCAAGGTGATATCCGGGTACTGCGTGAGGAATGCCGCCACATGCGGCTCGATTAGCGAGGCATAGGCCACGTAGGAACTGTTGATCTTCAACGCGCCGTAAGGGCGGCTGGCGGTGTCGTGCACTTGCTGCACCGAGAAGCGAATCTGCTCCAGTGCCGGTGCCAGGGTGTCGAGCAGCTGGCTGCCGGACTCGGTCAGCGCCACGCTGCGGGTGGTGCGGTTGAACAGGCGCACACCCAATTGCGCTTCAAGCTGCTTGATGGTCTTGGACATGGCCGTCGGCGTGACCTCCATCTCGGCTGCCGCCCGCGCGAAATTCAGATGACGGGCCACACATTCGAACGCGATCAGCGCCGGCAAGTGGGTGGATTTCAGGCTCATGCAGCGTCTCGACGGGTTAAGCCAACAGTGTTGCGCAGCATAAGTGAGTTCAACTAAGACGCCCACTGAAAATACCGCACACGCAAAAAAATCCGCCGCAGAGTCTGCGGCGGCAACCAAAGGATTTTGTCGAAGCAGAGCGGCTAAGACAGGCCCAACGCTACACCCGCGCCAGGTTAAATACCGTGAAGTTTAATTAATCGAGTTTCATCCGGAACACCGCTACAGGCCGCGCAGACTGGGCTTAGAATCAACCTCGGCAACCATGCCGAACACAATAAAAAACCGTAACAGCTCACCTGCAAACATCTGCCCATACCACGTTATGCACCATCCAATAAGTGCGGTGTTTCTGTGCGCGCGTTCATTATTCCGGGGAAGTCACAACATGATTAAACAGTCGAGCCTGTTAGCACTGGCGGTGTGTGCCGGTATCAGCCAAATGGCCTTTGCAGAGTCCGTCAGCGACCAGGCAGATGCCAAGGGGTTTATCGAGGGCAGCAGCATCACCGGGCTGCTGCGCAACTACTACATGAACCGCAACCGCGAAGGCGGTCGGGCTGACAACCGCGACTGGACCCAAGGCGCAATGCTCAACTACGCCTCGGGCTTTACCCAAGGCACCATTGGTTTCGGGGTGGATGCCTATGCCTACGGCGGGCTGAAACTGGATGCCACCCATGAATACGCGGGCACCGGCAACCTGCCGACCGACCGGCACGGCGATCCCGAAGACGCCTACGGCTCGGTCGGCGCCGCCGTGAAAATCAAAGTGTCCAAGACCCAACTCAAATTTGGTGACATGCAGCCCACCGCGCCCGTCTTCGCTACCGGTGGCACGCGCCTGTTGCCGCAGACCGCCACCGGTTTCGACCTGACCAGCAGCGAAATCGCCGGCCTGGACCTGGAAGCCGGGCACTTCACCAGCACCAACAGCGGCATGACCAGCAACCATGACCACGATATCTATGCGACCTACGCCAACGTCGCCGCCAACAGCGCAAGCTTTGTCGGCGGCAAATACACCTTTACCCCGTCCCTGAGCGCCACGCTGTATGCCGGCGAGCTGGAAGACATCTGGCGCCAGTACTACACCAACCTCAACTACGTGATTGCGTTGGCGCATGACCAGTCCCTGGCGCTGGACGGCAACCTGTACCGCACCCTCGACACGGGCAGCGCCAAGGCCGGGGCGATCAACAACACCACCTACTCGGTGGCGGCAGCCTACTCGTTCCTGCAGGCGCACACGCTGACGCTGTCGTTCCAGAAAGTGCATGGCGACACGCCGTTCGACTACATCGGCACTGGCAACAACGGTGCGGGCGAAGGCGGTGATTCGGTGTACCTGGCCAACTCGGTGCAATGGGGCGACTTCAACGGCCCGGGCGAGCAGTCGTGGGGTATCCGTTATGACCTCAACGTGGCCAGTTATGGCGTGCCGGGGCTGAGTTTCATGGCGCGCTACATCAACGGTTCCGACATCAATGGCACCCACACACCGGACCACAGCGCCTACGTAGGTGACTACGGTGCCGATGGCGCCCACCACGAGACGGATGTGGAAGCCAAGTACGTGATCCAGAGCGGTCCGGCGAAAAACCTGTCGTTGCGCCTGCGTGATGCGATCGTGGCCTCAAACGCCGACCAGCGCGATGGTGATCTCAATGAGCTGCGGTTGATCGTCGACTATCCCTTTACCCTGCTGTAAGTGGCCTTTGTGGTGAGGGGGCAAGCTCCCTCACCACTGGGCTACATCAGCCCACCCAACCCACTGCGGTCTTGGGAATGACTTCCGACTCATCCAGTTTCGACGCAAACATGCTCACTGCCTCCACCGCGTCACTGGTGCTGGTGCGAATCTGCAGGATCACCGAACCGGCCTGATCAGCCAGGCTGACGCCGCGTTGCGCGCCTTCCTGGGTGGCGTTCATGCTGGTCACCGCATCACGGGTTTCCGAGAGGATCATGCCGATCATCTCGGCAATTTCCGCCGTCGAGCGGCTGGTGCGCCCGGCCAGTTGCCGGACCTCATCGGCCACCACCGCAAAGCCCCGCCCTTGATCCCCCGCGCGCGCTGCCTCGATCGCCGCATTGAGCGCCAACAGGTTGGTCTGGTCGGCGATCCCGCGAATGGTGTTGACGATGGCGGTGATCTGCTCGGAACGATCGCCCAGTTGCCCCACCAGCCGTGCAGAAGCGCCGATGTTGTCGGCGATGCGGCGCATTTCGCTGGCAGTTTCCTGGATCACCTGGGTGCCATGTTCGGCAAAACGCTCGGTTTCGGAGGAGATATGGTAGGCCCGCGACGCACCACGGGAGTCCTCTTCGAACTTTTCCACGCGCTCGGTGATGTCGCTGGCGAATTTGACGATCTTGACCAGCTTGCCGTCGCCGTCATACACCGGGTTGTAGCTCGCCTCCAGCCACACCACATGCCCATGCTTGCCCAGGCGCTTGAATTGGCCCGTGAAGAATTCGCCGTTGTTCAAACGCCGCCAGAAGTCGGCGTATTCATGGCTGTTGATCAGCGCCGGCTCGCAAAACAGGCGGTGCTGTTTGCCTTTGATTTCCGCCAGGCTGTAGCCCATCACGTTGAGGAAGTTCGCGTTGGCGTCGAGTACCTGGCCGCTCAAATCGAACTCAATCACCGCCATCGCCCGGTCCACGGCCGCGAGTTTGCTGCGGGTGGCGGCCTCCTGCTCGACCTTGCTGGTCACGTCCAGCGCGTACTTGACCACCTTCAATACCTGGCCGCGCTCATCCAGCACCGGGTTGTAACTGGCCTCCAGCCAGATCGTATTGCCGTTGCTGTCTACGCGCTTGAAGGTGCCGGACACAAACTTGCCGGCCTTCAAATCACTCCAGAACTGGCTGTAGGCCGGGCTGCCGGTCAGCGTCGGCGGGCAAAAATCGCGGTGGGATTTACCGGCCATTTGACTGGCGTTGTAACCCAGGGTCTTGAGGAAGTTGTCGTTGGCCCGCAATACCTTGCCGTTCAGGTCGAATTCGACCACGGCCATGGAGCGTTCGAGTGCGGCGATCAGTCCTTTGTACTCGGTGACTTCGGCCGTCCTGGCCGACAGTGCTGTCTTGAGTGCTGTGTTGAACATGGACGTACCCTCAGCCGTGCGGAGAACCCTGTGTCTCACCTCGCTATCGGCTGGGAAATACGCGACTTTACGCGCACTCTCAGGATTATTTTCTGGCGTCAAATACTTGCGTGATCAGCGCTTTGCATCAAGCAACGCCAGGCGTTCGCGCATGCCGGCACTCGCCGCCGGGCCAGCCTGCAACACGCACTGATCAAGCGGTACTTGCTGGCCGTCGGCACGCGCCAACATCGGCTGCACGGGCGTGCCTGTCGCACGCTCTACCAACTCCACACTGGTGCCCTCCTCGGCGTAATGCCGGTTGCCCCAGGCCACCAGCGACATCAGCACCATGCGGAAATCCTCGCCCTTTGCCGTCGGCACATATTCATAGCGCGGTGGCCGCTCACTGTAGGCCTGGCGCTCCAGCATGCCGGCCTCCACCAACGCGTTCAGGCGGCGTGTGAGCATATTGGGCGCGATGCCCAGGCTGCGGGAAAACTCATCGAAGCGGCGCAGGCCCTGCAGCGCGTCGCGCATGATCAGGATGCTCCACCACTCCCCTACCCGGTCGAGGCTGCGGGCGATGGGGCATTCGTCGCGGGTGAGGGACTTGCGTTGCATGGGCGTTTCCTTGGGCCGGTGCCTATTTACGTGATGCCATGTTACTTTCATGATGATAGTGACGTCCATAGGGTCTGTTCCCTCAACGCGACCGGAGTCGATTGATCATGAGTAAACGCATCGTTGTGACAGGCATGGGCGCGCTGACGCCGCTCGGCGCTGACGTGGAGTCAACCTGGCAACGCCTGCTGGCCGGGCAGTCGGGCATTCGTCGCCTGCCGGAAGTACTGATCGGAGACCTGGCCGTGAGCATCGGCGGCCAGGTGCAAAGCGTGCAACAGGATCCGCAAGCCGGGTTCGACCCCGACCGGCTGTTGGCGGCCAAGGAGCAGCGCAAGATGGACCGCTTCATCCTGTTCGCCCTGGCGGCGGCAGATGAAGCCTTGAAACAGGCCGGCTGGGCACCCGTTACGGCCGAAGCGCAGGAACGCACCGCCACCATCATCGCCTCGGGCGTCGGCGGCTTCCCGGCAATTGCCGATGCGGTGCGCACCACCGACAGCAAGGGCCCGCGGCGGTTGTCACCGTTCACCATCCCCTCCTTCCTGAGCAACATGGCCGCCGGACATGTGTCGATCAACTACGGTTTGAAGGGGCCGCTGGGCGCGCCGGTGACCGCGTGTGCGGCAGGCGTGCAGGCGATTGGTGACGCGGCACGGATGATTCGGGCCGGTGAAGTCGATGTGGCGGTGTGTGGGGGCGCCGAAGCGGCGATCCATCGCGTCAGCCTGGCCGGGTTTGCGGCGGCGCGGGCGTTGTCCAGTGACTTCAATGACCGCCCGGCGCAGGCTTCGCGGCCATTCGACCAGGCACGTGACGGGTTTGTCATGGGCGAAGGCGCCGGCATCCTGGTGATCGAAGACCTGGAGCACGCCCTGGCGCGCGGCGCACAGCCGATTGCCGAATTGGTGGGTTACGGCACCAGCGCCGACGCCTATCACATGACCGCCGGCCCGGAAGATGGCGATGGTGCGCGACGTGCCATGCAGCAAGCCTTGCGCCAGGCAGGAATCGAGGCGGCCCAGGTGCAGTACTTGAACGCTCACGCTACTTCAACACCAGTGGGCGATAAAGGCGAACTGGCGGCGATCAGGACGGTATTTGGCGCTAACGGCAGCCCGGCGATCAGCTCGACCAAATCCGCCACCGGTCACCTGTTGGGCGCTGCGGGCGGTATCGAAGCCATCTTCACCGTACTCGCCCTGCGCGATCAGGTCGCCCCGGTCACCCTCAACCTGGAAGTCCCCGACGCGCTTGCGGATGGCCTGGACCTGCTGCGCGGCGCAGCCCGGCCGATGCCCATTGAATACGCGCTGTCCAACGGCTTCGGCTTTGGCGGCGTGAATGCCAGCGTGCTGTTCCGCCGCTGGGCGTAGTTTGCCCCTGCGGTATTTTTCGGGGACCATGGGGGCCTTTCTGAACCTGCCAACGAGAGGCGCCCATGGCCAACCACGACCTGCACTACACCCCGGACCCCGATGCCGACTCGATCTCTTCGGACGTGATCGGCTTCAACGGCATCCTGGTGTCCACCCAGATTCCGACCCGCGCCGATGGCAGCCTGGAACTGGGCGACATCACCCTGCAAAGCGAATGCACCCTGCAAGCCCTGAAAGTCGCCCTGGAAAAGGCCGGCAGCTCCATGGACCGGGTGATGCACCTGACCATTTATCTGACCGACATGGCCGACCGCGCTGCCTTTAACGAGGTCTACAAACGCTTCTTCGCCAAGCCCTGGCCCGTGCGCGCGGCAGTTGGCGTGGCGGCGTTGGCGGTCGATGGCATGCGCGTGGAAGTCACTGCGATGGCCGCTCAGGCCTGAGTGGGTGCCGGTCAGGCATTTCACAGCTACAATGCGCGCCTCAACCGTGACAAGCCTGACTAAAAAAACTATGTCCTTGCCCAAGCATCACCTGGAATTGCTCAGCCCTGCCCGCGATGTCGCCATC
>Ga0157369_10000626_pt1 | contig 45888 bp, 43 predicted proteins | sample C25metaG_FD_113461 | JGI IMG/M metagenome (GOLD analysis project Ga0157369, IMG submission 113461) | Corn rhizosphere microbial communities from Kellogg Biological Station, Michigan, USA - C2-5 metaG | ecosystem: Host-associated > Plants > Roots > Rhizosphere > Soil | place: USA: Michigan... | reverse complement strand
TCCGCGAACGCCGCCGAATACGTGTGCACGCGATCGACGCCGATGAATTTCGCGGCCAGCGTGGCCAGGATCGAGGAGTCGAGTCCGCCGCTGGTGAAGACGCCGACCGGAACGTCGGACATGACCTGCTTTTCGACGGCGCGCTCGACGAGACGCTGCGTTTCGTCGATCGCGGCGCGGACGGAGATTTTTTCGATGCGGAACGATGCGGGATCCCAATAGCGAACGGTCTCGATCTCGCCGTTATGAAAACGAAGAAACGTTCCCGCCTCGACGCGGCGGACGTCGCGAAACGGCGTGCGCGGCTCCGGGACGTAGCCAAGTCGCAGGTACTCGCCGATGGCGATCGGATCGAGCTCGCGGCTGATGTCCGGATGGCGCAACAAACATTGCAACTCGGACGCGAAGATCACCTCGGCGCCGGCCTTCGCGTAAAACAACGGCTTCTCGCCGGCGCGGTCGCGCGCGAGGATCAGCGTCTGCGTCCGCAAATCCCAGATGGCCAGGCCGAACATGCCGTCCAGCTCCGGAATCGCGGCCACGCCGCGCTCGAGGTAGAGCGGCAGAATCGTTTCGACGTCGGACTTCGAGCGATACGGATAGTCGGGATAGCGGGCGCGGATTTCCGCGGCGTTGTAAATCTCGCCGTTGCATTCGAGCCAGACCTGCGAGCCGGGCGCGGCGAAGGGCTGGTCGGCGCGCTCATGCAGATCGATGATGCGCAGCCGCTCGGTCCCGATAGCAGCCTCGGCGCGCGCAAATTCAGCATGGCCGTCCGGCCCGCGGTGCCGCAACGCCTCGCCCATGAAGGCGAGGACCTCGGGATACCGCAGCGCCGCGCTGCCCGCGACCATTCCGTAGATGCCGCACATTGCGGGCGACTATAACAAGGGCGCGTCGTAGCGCCGACGGCTCGTCGGCTGGACCGCCAGCGGCTCGCTGGCGCGTTGCGCACATTGCCGCCGAGCCGGCGGCGGTCCAGCCGGCGGGCCGCCAGCGCTACTGGCTACCACGTATTCGAGGAGCCTGGCGGTCCCACATCGGCGCCGACGTTCGCAGAAACGTCGGTCACGCCTTTGACTTTGCGCGCTTTTGCGGCGGCGTCGTGGCCGCCTTCGCCGGTGATCATGTTCAACTCGTGCAGGACTTCACCGACTTTGAAGCCGCTCTTCGTCAAATCCTTCGCGACCTCGGCGAGCGGACGGTCGCCGGAGGTGGTCACGACCCAATCCTTTTTCTCGTTCGCCATACGCGTCCTCCGTTCGAAAAATCCATCCTGCGTGAGCGCAGCGATCGTCAGGATCTCGGATGATACGCGCCCAATCGTGAGCCCGAGATCCTGACGTCGCTGCGCTCCGCAGGATGAACTTCTGTGCAGCAGTTACGGTGCCTGAACGAGGCCCGCGCCGACGCGCGTGGCCGGGAAGTGCAGCTTCTTCGCGGTCTGGATCAGCTTCTGTTTGAGCGCGATGCCGCGCAGACTCGATGACGTTTCCGCCCACAGCGCCGCGCAGCCGGAGACGTGCGGCGTGGCCTGGCTAGTGCCGGTCATGTAACCGTAGCGCGCGGGTCGCGGGAACGACGAGTAGATGTTGACGCCCGGTCCGGCGATCTCGATCTTGCCCGATTGCGAGAACGTGGTCGGGGCCAGACTGGTGTCGACGGCGGCGACGGCCATGATGGTCGGCGAGTTCGCTGGAGCGCCCGTCGCCACACTCGACCCCGCGTTTCCGGCGGCAGCGATGATGAGCAGCCCTGCGTTGAGCGCAGCCTGACCGGCGGCCGTGTAGTACGGCTGAACGGATGACTGCGATCCGAGCGACATCGAGATGACGTCGCAGCGATTGGCGATGGCCCAATTCATCCCCGCCAGCACGCTGCCGCCGACGCTGCCGCCGCTGTTACTCAGCACCTTGCCGGCGAAGATCGCCGCGCGGAAGGCGATTCCGTAGCGCGGCGTGCTTCCGGCCGGCGCCTGCGGACCGCACGACGTTCCGATGCAGTGCGTTCCGTGGTTGTGAAGGTCCTGCACCGGCTGGCCGACGAACGTCGCGCTGGTGATGCTGCGGCCGGCGAAATCGGGATGGCCGAGGTCCATGCCGGTGTCAAGGACGGCCACCTTGATGCCGGCGCCGCTGCGCGTGCTCGGCGGCACGCGGCAGGCGCTGAGGCCCCAGGTCGCGCCGAGGACGAGCGCCTGTTCCTCGTGCTCGGTGACGACGGGCACGCCCGGCGCACTGCCGAGGTCTTTGGCAATCGTCTCGGCCGCGCGAAGAAAGCCGCGCAGGTATTCGCCGGGATTTGACATCCCCGCATCGGCGGCGAGCGTGCGGAAGAACGCCTCGGTGACGTCGGAGCTGAAGACGAAGTACTCCGGATCGATCGACGCGATGGCGCTGTCGACCGGAGCAACTTCGGCGGCCATTGCCATCCCGCGCTCGGCAGCGGCCGGGCCGCCGATCAGCGCCACGCCGATCTCCGGAAAGACCATCCCGTCCGCGTCGGCGACGTTCTCCAGCGACGCAGCCTGGCTGGTGAAGTCGCGGGCGTCGGCCATGCGCATCCCCTGCGCGGAGAACGACTTCGCGGCAGCGTCGGCCGCGCCTTCCTTGAACGTGGCCAGGTAGCGGCCGGTCTGCAGGCTGTCGTCGCCGCGCGCGAGGGCGGCCAGCAACATCTCGTCAACCGAAGACGATGTGCGCGTGCCGGCGTCCGGTTCGGCAGCCGTGGTGACGGTTTTCTTTTTCGCAGCCATGTGATGTTCCTCCCTATTTGATGGAGATACGTACGTCCCCACGAGTTAGTGACGGACGGCGCGAAACTGTTTCATCGCGTCCGCGTTAAACTCTGGCGTCATGTCCGCGATCCTTCCCGCCACCTGCGCCCGCTGCAACGGATCGGGATGGATTCCGCTGGCCGGCGACTCGCTGCGCGTCGAGCCGTGCGGCTGTCAGGGCGATCTGCGGCGGCGGCAGCGTATCGCGGCGTCGAACATCCCGCGGCGCTACTACCCGCACTGCACGCTGGAGACGTTCTACGACAAGAACAATGCGGTCCTGAAATCGGCGCGCAACCGCGTACGCGAGTTCGTCGACGCCTGGCCGATGACCATCGACGGACGCGGCCTCTTGCTCATGGGCGGATGCGGCGCCGGCAAGACGCACCTCGCGGTCGCAGCGCTCGTCGAGATCATCCACAGCGGCAAACCGGGGCGCGTGCTCTTCTCCAATTTCCAGGACCTGATTCAGGAAATTCAAGCCAGCTTCGATCCCGATGCCGCCGTCGGCAAAGCGGAGATCCTCCGTCCGCTGCTCGAAGCCGACCTCCTCGTGCTCGACGAGCTCGGGTCACAGAAGCCGACGCAGTTCGTGCAGGACGTTCTCTACTACGTCATCAACAGCCGCTACAACACGGAGCGCACGACGATTTTCACGACGAACTATTACGACGACGCCAGCGTGGAGGGGCAGCGCCTGCAGGACCGCGTAGGCGACCGGTTGCGCAGCCGCCTGCACGAGATGACCGAGCTGATCTCGATCAAGGGCGTTCCCGATCACCGCATCGCCAACAAACAGAGCCGCAACATCCTTTGAAGCGCCCCCTTCCTGACGTTCTCCGCCGCGGGCTCGACTCGACCATCGCCAACTGGCCGGTGATCCTGCTGCGCATCGCCGAAAGCATTCTGCTGATCGGCATCGTGATCGTTTCGATTATCGCAGCGGTCGTTCCGGCGATCGTGGCCGCTGGATTATCGAAGGACGAGATCATCAACTCCAGCAATCCGCCCGAGGCGATCGTCGAATGGATGATCGGCCATCTGATGCTCTTCGTATGGATGTTCGCGCTGGCCTTCCTCGTCCTCGGCGTGATGCTGGCCATTCACGCGTTCTTCGAAGGCGGCGCGACGCAGATCTATGTCGACGCCGAGCGGAGCGCGAAACGCTTCCCCGCTCCGAACCGCGACGCTTTCTCCGCGTTTTCCGTCGATCGCTGGCTGGCCGGCGGCAAGTCGTCGTGGTGGCGCGTCTTCTGGCTGTACAACTGGGCCTGGTCGGTCGGGCTGATCTTCGTGCTCGTGCCGCTGATGCTGACCATCGCCGGCCTCGTGCTCATCTCCGACACGGCCGGACGAGTGGTGGTCGGATGCGTGGGCCTCGCGGTGGCGATCTTCATATTCATTCCGATCGCGATCGTCGTGTCGATCTGGTGCGCGAAGGCGATCACGATCTGCGTGGCGCGATCGCTGCCGGCGCGCGAGTCGCTTCGCCTCGCCTGGCGCGCCGTTCGCGACGACGTCGGCCGCCATCTGGCCGTGGCCGTGATCGCGTTCGTCGTTTCGATGGCGCTGAATTCGGTCGTGTCCGCGTTCAGCATTCCGATGTCGATCTCGTCGCATCATTTGCCGTCGCTGGAGTTGTTCTTCACGCCGGTGCGGCTGGCGTCGAGCGTCGTGCAAAGCATGGTCAGCGCGGCCATCGGCTCGTGGCTGATCGCCTGCTTCGTTTCGATGACCGAGGAATCGTGATGGAGAAGTTTCTCTCGCGCGATGCGCGGAACTTCCGTCCCTCGGCCATCCGCGCGTTCGCGAAACTGATCAACGATCCGAACGTAATCTCGTTCGCCGGCGGCGTCCCGAGTCCGGAGACGTTTCCCGCGGAACGGTTCTCGGAGATCGCCTCGCGCGTGATCCACGAGAACCGCGCCGTCGCGCTGCAATACGGACCGACGCGCGGCCTTCCTCGGCTCTGCGATTTCGTAGCCGGCGTCTGCCGCGCCCGCGGCATCGACTGCAGCGCCGCCGACGTGCTGATGACGACCGGCTCGCAGCAGGCGCTCGACCTCATCGCGCACACGCTGCTCGATCCCGGCGACGTCGTGCTGGTCGAGCTGCCGACGTACATCGGCGGCACGTCGTCGTTCTATGCACGCAGCGCGGAAATCGCCGGCGTGGCGCAGGACGACGAAGGGATCGTGCCGGAGTCGCTGGCCGAGGTCGCGGCGCGGGTGAAACCGAAACTGCTGTACACGATCCCGAACTTTCAGAATCCGTCGGGACGCCTGATGACGCAGCAGCGTCGCGCCGAGGTGTTGCGCATCGCCGCGGAGCACGACTTCCTGGTCATCGAAGACGATCCGTACGGCGAGCTGGTGTACGTCGATGACGCGGACACGCTGGCGATGAAATCACGCGACGACGATCACCGCGTGATCTACCTCGGATCGTTCAGCAAAGTCCTCGCGCCCGGTCTCCGCTGCGGCTGGATCGTGGCCGCGCCGGAGCTGCTGGCAAAACTGGAGATCGCCAAACAGGCCGCCGACCTCTGCTCCGGCATGCTCGACCAGTCGATCGTCGACGACTTCACCGCCGCCGGCGAGCTGCCCGCGCAAATCGAGAAGGTGCGCGCGTTCTACCGAGGGAAACGAGCGACGATGCTGGAGTCGCTGGAAGAGCATTTCAGCACCCGCGCGACCTGGACGCCCGCCGACGGCGGCCTCTTCACGTTCGTAACGCTCAATGACGACATCGATACCTCTGCGCTAATCCCCGATGCAGTAGCCGGCGGCGTCGCGTACATCCCCGGCGCCCCGTTCTTCGTCGACGGCAGCGGCCGCAACACGATGCGGCTGACGTTCGCGAAAGAGAACGACGAACGGATTCGGGAAGGGATCGCGCGGCTAGCCGGGATTCTGCCGTAGTCGAAAGCACAGACAAGAGTGTCTGTGCCACACCGCTGCGCGGTACTTGTTTCAGATTCGATTTGCGTTCATGAAGCCGGACCGGCAGCGCCGGTGTGGCACAGACAACTCTTGTCTGTGCTGGTGAGGCTCGCGATCGCTGAGAAGTGAAACGCGGCGCTATGTTCGCTGGCGACGCTTCTGCCGCACGGTGATCGCGTACCCCAGCAATCCGCTGAGCAGCATCACGCCGTTCGTTACGGAGAAGACCCAGTTGTGCAGGAGGAGGCTGTAGATCGTGAAGCCGGTGGAGGCGGCGAGCTGGCCGATGAAGAGCCAGGTCGAGACGCCTTCGCTCGTGCCGGCTCGCCACTGCTTGCGAATCTGATTTGCGATCGTCAGCACGAGGATGACGGAGCTCGCCCAGCCGATCGCGTCGACCACGTCGCGCTCAGTTGTAGAACGCGCCGCTGTCGTCGAAGTGAGAGCGGAAGTCGCTTTCGGCCGGCGGACAGGGAAGCGGATCGGCGGGCGGAGGAACGACCAGCGCGCATTCGCGGACGACGTCGGCGAGCGTGTCGATCTCCAGCGGTTTGTTCACCATCGCACTCACCAGCGACGAGTCGATGATGTCCCCCTCGGCATTCGGATCGCGGACGGCCAGGATGAACGTCGTCGACTCCGGACGCTCCTCGCGGAAACGGGTCAGGAAGGTCAGAGCGTCACCGCCGCCGAGACTCATGTCGATGAGGATCAGCGCGTAATCGCACTTGCGCGTTTTCTCGAGCGCATCCTCCGCGCCGATCGACGTATCGACGCCGAGGGGCTGATGGCGAAGGATCGTGAAGAGCATGGCGCGCAGAGCATCGTTGTCTTCGATGATGAGAACTCTTGTTTCCGTTGCTGACATTACATTCGTCCTTTTTTGGAGCTAAAGAATCTCAAGAGCTGTGCCAGTTCAGTTCACTTTTTCGGTCGGTACCGTCGCGCTGTCAGGCGGCGGACAGTCGGGAAGTTGCGCGCGTTCGTGCAGCGCGTTCATGCAGGCAGTGACGGTGGACATGAGCAGCTCCACGTCAAACGGCTTGCGAATGGATCCGGTCACGATCGACGGATCGAGGTTGTGCGGCTCGCCGCCGGCGGTGAGAACGAGGACCATCGGCCGCGTCTCTGCGGGGAGTTTTTTCAGCTCATCGAGGACGTCCCAGCCGCTCTTCATCGGCATCATGAGATCGAGCAGCATCACGGAGTAGACGCAGGACCGCAGCCGCGCCAGCGCCTCGATGCCGTTGCGCGCGCCGTCGACGGCGAACCGCCGGCGGCGCAGGATGGTGAAGAGCAGCGCGCGGATGGCGTCGTCGTCGTCGACGATGAGAACCCGTTTTTCCTTCGTCGGCATCTCTTGCCGTATCAGCAAGTTCGCTGCCTGAAGTCGTGGATCAGTAGATCGGTGATCGGTAGATCAGGGGCTCGTCTGAGGCCTCCTGATCTACCGAATCGACTGCTTACTGCCGGACTTCGCGTGAGTCCCGCTGCTGATCGCCGGCGGCTTTCGACGGACGCATTTCGCCGATGGCTCCGAGCATCTCGCGGTTGAATGCGGGGAGATCGTCGGGCTTGCGGCTGCTGACCAGATTGCGGTCGCGGATGACTTCGCGGTCCTGCCAGTCGGCGCCGGCGTTGCGCATATCGTCCTGCAGCGTCGGCCACGTGGTGATGCGGCGGCCCTTCACCAGTCCCGCGGAGATGAGCAGCCATCCGCCGTGACAGATGACGGCGATCGGTTTGCCGGCGCGATCCATCTCCTGCACGAATTGCTGCGCGCGCTTCTCGATGCGCAGCGCGTCGCCGTTGATGACGCCGCCCGGCAGAACGACCGCATCGAATTCCGATGCATTCGCTTTCGACAGCGCCAGGTCGACGTCGAATGAATCCGCTTTGTCGTGATGCTTGAAACCCTGAACCTTGTCGTCTTTCGGCGAGACGAGCACCGTCTTCGCTCCCGCCTTGTCCAGCGCTTCGCGCGGGCTGGTCATCTCGATCTGCTCGAATCCATCGGTGACGATGATGGCGACGCGTTTGCCTTTGAGGTCGGTCATGACTGTTTCCTCCTGCGCGAAGGTGGGTGCAAAAAGGAAGCACTCAGCAGTAGTGGATTAGTCGATTAGTGGATTAGTAGATTAGGCCGCGAGAGAGCAGGTTTACTAATCCACTAATCTACTAATCACTAATCTACTGATTCACTTCACCAGCCGCGACATTTCCCGGAACTCGTCCGTGCCGGAGTTTGCGGTCAGCTCGAAAAGCACCATCTCCGTGGAGCTGAGGCGCGCGCCCTCGGACATCATGCGGCGGACGGCGATGTCCTTGTTCGCCAGAGTGCGCGAGGAGATGGCGTCGGCGACGATGGTGACGTCGTAGCCGTTGGCGAGGAGATCGCTCACCGTCTGATAGACGCAGACGTGCGCCTCGACGCCGGCCACGATGGCCTGCCTGCGATGCAGGTTGCGCGTGGCGGTGACGAACTCCGCGCAGCCGTAGCCGGAAAAACACGACTTCTCGATCGGCTCGTATCCGGACGTTTCCTCGAACGCGCGGCGGACGATCGGAACGGTCGCGCCGAGGCCCTGGACGTATTGCTCGGTGAGGAGTGCGGGGATGTCGACGATCTTGCTGCCGCGCACGAGCCGCTCGATGTTGCGCTCCACCGCTTCGCGCTCGCTGATGACCGGCATCAGCTTCAACTGCACGTCGATGATGAGGAGGAAGGCGTCGGCGCGTTGGAGTCTGGGCATGGCCGGAAACACTACACGAATCCCGCCACAGGTAAACTGCGCCGGTGTCCGCCATCTTCGGCCGCCTCTTTCAACTGATCGGGATGATCATCCTTCCGATCGGCCTGCTCACCGGCCTGCTGAAAGACAACGTGAACCTGGAAGTGCGCCTGCTCTTCATCGGCGGAGCGATCTTCCTGATCGGCTGGCTGATGGCGAAAAAAACGGCGTAGGCGCTGTCATCCTGAGGCTGCCGGAGGCGCAGAGCCGAAGGCGACGACGCCGGAGGACGCCGAAGGATCTCAAACTTCCCATCACGCCTCCGGCAGCTCAGGATGACAATTTTCTTTCCTGAGGTAGGTAATTGCCTCCGATAAGTCCCTCCTTATTACGGCTCCCGGCCAATTTTCGAAAGGAGGACTTATGCCAAAGATGAAGGACCTCGGGATCAACGTGATCCCCGAGACCATGCGGCCCGCGGAATGTCTGCCGTTGACCGTTGGTCCCGTCTGCATTCCGGGCGGGGTAACGTTCGACGCGGCGTTCCAGTCGACGGCAACGTGCATTCCGAACTCGTGCGGTGTGGCGTGCGGCTGTACGAACATCACCAATCCGTGCTTCGGATGTACGACCGCTCCGACAGTTGCGGCGTGCGCGAACCACACGACGATCACCATCTGTTACACCGGCAGCTTCTGCACAGTCCATTCGGCGGTGACCTGCGCTACGGGCACCATCGTTTGCCACACCGGCGGTTCCATCTGTCCGGGAGGCTCGATCTGCTTCACCGGCTCCGCCGGCACCATCACCCTTACGCCGACCACGCCTCAGTTCCAGGGCGGCGGTCTCACGCGCGAGTCGATCGCGCAGCTCAAGGATCAGTTGCAGCAGCAGATCGCGCAGCTCGACGAACACGCCAAGACTCTCGGACCGAAAACCTCGGACGAGATCGACGCGCGCGAGCAGCAGTTGAAAGCGGAGCTGGCCGATCTGGCCACGCGCCGCAGCGATCTGAAGAAGAAGTAGTGGTCCGGCCGGGAGCCTCACCGCCACTGTCAAAGGAGACGTGATGATTCCTCTTCACGAACTGCGCTTCCGCTCCAGCCCTTTCGTCGATCTGAAGCAACTCGCTGACCTCGCGCCCGAACAACGCGAACCGTTTCGCGAACTGGAGAGCGATTCCGATTTCTACGGCCTCCTCGTTCCCCGCGCGCCGCTGACGATGAACATCAAGTCGGTGGCGCGGCAGACCGCAGAGCTCTTCCGCAATCTCTCGACGCCCTCGCGCCTCGACGGCGCGCTCCTCGGCGACGATGAATATCGCAACGACGTCGTCGACCTCGTGCTCGACGGCATCCTGGAAGTCGAAAGCGGCGACGAGTTTCTCTCCGGCGCCGATGCCCTTCCCGTCGTCTGCGTTTGGCCCTCGGAGCCTGACGTTCGCAACGCCGCGGCCCGCCTTTCGCGCGACGCGCTCCTGCATGCGCAGGATCTCGAGACCGCCGATCCGCAGTTGCTGACGACGGCGCTCTATCTCTACAACCGCATTCCCCTGTCGCCGTTCTGGAAAACGCGTTTCCCGAACCGCGATGCGGTCAGCGCCCACCTCGGCGTCGACCGCGGTCCTCTGCGCGTGCTCCTGGAGCGCGATTGGGTGGCCAATCCTCCCGAGCGTTCCAACGGCTGGCTGAGCTGGTTCCAGAAGAATGCTCCGCCGCGGCCGCCGGGCGGAGTCACGCACAAGCTGTACGTGAGTCCGCGGCCGGAACGGATTCGCGATGCCTTCGAAATCGTCGTCCGCGTCCTGACCGGCTTCCCCGGCGCGCAATTCAAGATCGGGCAGGATGCGGCCGGCCTGCTGCGTCCGGACAAGCTCGTCACCTACTTCGTCACCCGCGAGCAACTCGACGCCGCGGCCGCTGTGCTGCAGCGCGAGCTTGCCGGCTGCGAGGCGCAGGGCGTTCCGTTCACGGCCGGCATCGACGACACCGGATTGCTGTCGCGCGGAATCGATCCGCCGGACAGCGACCGCGCGCTGAGCTGGCTGGGCCGCGAAAGCTGGCGGCTGTGGGTCGTGCAGCGCCTCGCGGCAGCGCTGTCGCTGGCGAAATCGGCGCGCAGCGCGGGCGCCGTCGAGCCGTGGCGCTTCGCCATCGAACGCGCGCGGCGGCAAGGCGTCGACGTCGAGACGTGGACGCCCTCGGCATCTCTCTGGAGCGAGTCATGAACATCACCGAACCGTTCGTACTCAAAGATGACGTGCTCCTCATTCCCTGCGCAGAGTTGAACGCCGATCTTCGCGATCGAATCTCGTTCGACGAAGGCGATTTCACGCTCTCGCGCCGGCATGGCCGGTCGCCGTCGCAGGTCATCGACGGCGAGACGGCGGCGTTGCTGGCGCTTTTCCGCGAGCCGCGCACGATCGTGACCGCCGTCATCGAGAACAGCCGCACGCTCGGCCGCAGCGCCGAGGCCAGGCTCGATGAGATGCTGCCGCACCTCGGCGTTTTTCTGCAGAACCACGTCCTCGTTCCGGCCGGCTCCGACGATGAAAAAGAGATCCGTCCCAAGTTCGAAAGCGGCGCGCAGCTCGCCGGTTGGGAGATCGTCCGCTGCGTCAGCCTCATTGAAGACAGCGAGATCTATTACATGAAACGCGGCCGCGACACAGCGGCACTGAAGATCGCGCGGATGGCCGTGCCTTTCGAGCCATCGGTCTTCGGCAACGAAGCGGCCATTCTTCGGCACCTCGACGGAGGCATCGCGCCGCGGCTCATCGACTCCGGCAGTCACGAGGATCGCCCCTACCTGATCATCGACTGGGTTCCGGGCGTCGAGTCGGGAGTCGCGGCCGCGCAGCGCCGGCACGACCGCGCCTCGCTCATCGACATGTGCGCGTCGATCGCGGACGCGTATGCGACGCTGCACGCGCGGGGCGTCCTGCATTCCGACGTTCATCCGCGCAACGTTCTCGTCGGCGATCACGGCGTGACGCTGCTCGATTTCGGACTCTCGCGCCTGACCGGTCAGCCGCCGCGCACGGGCCGCGGCGGGATGTACTACTTCTTCGAGCCCGAGTTCCTGGCCGCGAATAGGCTGGGCATCGCGCTGCCATCATCCGAGGCCGGCGAGCAGTACGCGCTGGCGGCGATGCTCTACCTGCTGATCTCTGGCAACCACTACCTCGATTTCCGTTACGACCGCGACGAGATGGCGCGGCAGGCCGAGGCCGATCCGCCGCTGCCGTTCGCGAAACGCGGCATTCCGCCGTGGCCGGAGGTTGAGCAGATCCTCTTCCGCGCGCTCGACAAGGATCCGGCGAAACGCTACCCATCGATCGCCGAGATGGCATCGCTGCTCGGCGATGCGCGCGACGCCGTCGTCGCGGAAACGCTGGCGACGCCGTTGAGCGGCGAGGCGAATGAATTCGTCGAATCGACGATTCGCTCGTTCGCGCGCGGCGGCGCGATGTTCGCGAGCCGCTATCCGACTCCGCCGACGGCGTCGGTCAACTTCGGCTGCGCCGGCGCGGCGGTGGGAATCCTGCACATCGCTTCCACGCGCAGCGATCCGGCGCTGCTCGCGCTGGCCGACGTCTGGAAATCGCGCGCGTTCACGCTGGCCGGCAGCGACGATGCCTGGTACAACCCCGATGACGACCTGCCGCGCGACATCCTCGGCGACGTCACGCCGTACCACACCGAGGCGGGCATCCACGCCGCCGCGGCGATGGTGGGCGAAGCCATGGGCGACATCAACGCGCATCGCCGCGGGATCGCCGGATTCCTGGCGGCATCGCGCAGGCCGTGCGCGCAACTCGATCTCACGCTCGGCCGATCCGGGAGTCTGCTCGCCTCGGCCATACTGCTCGAAATCAGCAGCGGCGTACCCGAGGCCGAAGCGCTGCGCGCATTCGGCGCGGAGACGATGGCGGCGATCTGGAACGAGCTCGATACGCGCCCTCCGTTGAACGTGTCGCCGGCTGGCACTTTCCTCGGCATGGCGCACGGCTGGGCGGGCTATTTCTACGCCGCCCTGCGCTGGTGCGCCGCCTCGGGCGACGCCATTCCGGCGCGGCTCGTCGAACGCCTCCACGAATTCAAGCCGCTGAAAACGCGCAAGGGCCGCGGCGTCTACTGGCGGCGTCTCTTCGAAAGCTCGCCGTACGACGCGATGCCCGGCTGGTGCAACGGCAGCGCGGGCCAGGTCTTTCTCTGGACGCTCGCCCATCGCCTGCTCGGCGACGCGGAATGGCTTGAACTGGCCGAGTTGTCGGCCTGGCACACGTGGGACGAACCGCGCGCCACGGCGGACCTCTGTTGCGGATCGGCCGGCCGGGCCTACTCGCTGTTGAACCTTTATCGCCATACCGGCGCGACGGAGTGGCTCAGCCGCGCGCGACAGCTGGCGAATCACGCCGCGTCGACGGCCGCGTCAACCGCGCATCGTCCGAACTCGCTATGGAAAGGAGAGCTCGGCGTGGCGGTGCTGATCGCCGATCTGGCATCGCCGGAAAACGCGGCGATGCCGTTTTTCGAATAGCGCGAGGGCGGGTGGCGGCCGGAACGCTGGCGTCCCGCCGGCTGGCCCGGCTGCGTCCTCGCTGCCGACCTGGCAAACTCTAAACATTTTGTTGATCACGCAGCGTCTTCGTCGGCGAAGCCGGCGTAAGAAACGTAGCCCACGGCGTTCAGCCGTGGGTCAGCGAGTTGTAGATAATTTGTGAGCCCGCCTTGGCGGGCGACAGAAAGCTTTCTTTCGCGCGCTGAAGCGCGCTCCCAATTCCAGGCGATCCGGTTTTCCCCCGGCTCGAAGCCGGGGGCTACGGTTCTTACGCCGGCTACGCCGACGCATCTCCATCCGCGGTTATCAGCAAGTGTTTGGGAGGTTGCCGGCGGCGGGACGCCAGCGTTCCATCGCGTTCACCCGTTACTCGTCGATCGTGATCGTCTCCACGCGGTCGCCGCGCTCCGTTTGATCGACGACGGCCGTCATGCCGGCTGTGACGCGACCGAAGATGGTGTAGCCGCCGTCGAGGTGCGGCTGCGGCGAATGGGTGATGAAGAACTGCGAGCCGCCGGTGTCGGGGCCGGAGAGGGCCATCCCCACCGCGGCGCGCGTGTACTTTTGCAGATTGATCTCGTCGCGGATGGCGTAGCCCGGACCGCCTTCCATATCGTTGCGCGGATCGCCGCCCTGGATGACGAAGTTCGGGACGACGCGCATGAACGAGCTGTTGTCGAAGTATTTGGAACGAGCCAGCTGCGCGAAGTTCCAGGTGGTTACCGGCGCGTCCTGCGTCAGGAGCGCAATCGTGATGTTGCCGCGCGTCATGTGAATTGTGGCCGTGTGCGGACGATGCGACCACTCCACGATCTGTTCGTAATCGTTGCGCGTGACCGGCAGCGGCGTGTACTGCGGCCGCGGCTTTTTCAGCTTCTGTTCGATGGCGTCCGCGGCGATGCGGCGAACGACCGGATCGTTATCGCTCAGTTGCGCGCGCAGGACGCTCTCGCGTTCGGGGTAGTCGATCGCCGCCAGCGCGCTGATCGCGGACAACCGCGCATCATTCTGTTTGTCGCTGCGCGAACGGCGTTCGGCGGACTGCAACGCGGCCAGCTTGTTCGCGTCGGTCGATTTCGCATACGCGCCGACGGCGTAGCCGCGCACGATCACGTCGGGATCGTCGAGCGCGGCGCGGATCAGCGGCAGGTTTGCGTCGATGCGCTCGTCGGCGATCGTCGCCAGCGCCTGGGCGCGGACGAGCGGATCGGGATCGTGCGCGTAACGCGCGCGAACGGCGTCGGAGACGGCGCTGGCCGCTTCGAGGACGCGTACCTTCGCCCAGCCGGTGAGCTCGGACGGCAGCAGTTTCTCGTCGCCGAGGTTTTTGGCGATCGCGCCGGCGGCAAGCTCGCGGTCCCAGCGGGAGCCGTTCGCGGCGATGTCGAGCAGGCGCTTGCGCGCCGGTTCGCTGTGGACGGCGTAGTAGCCGAGGGCGTCGATCGATGAAGCGCGCGTGCCGGGATCGGGATCGTCGAGCAACTCGAGCACGCGCATCGCATCGCGCGCGATGTCCGGACGCTCGATCATTTTGCGATCCTTCGCCGCCATGCGCGCAATCGAGACGACGGCGTTCGTGCGCACCCACGGATGCGGATCGCGCAACGCTTCGATCAGCAGCGGCAGCGACTCCGGCGCGGCGATGCGGCCGAGCGCGGACATGACGTTCGCGCGCGTCTGCGGATTTGGATCGTTGACGAGCAACTCCAGCCGCGGACGCGCCGCCGCGTACGCACGGCGCGCCAGCGCGTAGGTGGCCTCTTCGCGGATGCGCGGCAACGGCGACGCCAGCGCATCCGCCGCGATCGACGACGCTTCGTCGCTCTTGAACCGGAACAGAAAGCGGATGGCCCGCGCGCGAATCCCTTCCGGCATCTGCGCGGCCGTAAACGCCGCGAATTTCGCCAGCGGCACCTTCGCCGCCAGCTTCGACAATGCTTCCACCGCCTCGCCGCCGACGTCGCCGTTTGCATCGGACGCAAACTGGAACAACGCATCGATCGACGTCGGATCGCCGATCTGGCCGAGTGCGAATGCGGCGGTGGCGCGAACGTTCACGTCAGGATCGTTCACCAGCGTCACGAGCTGCGCCACGCCGGCCTGCCGTTCGCCTTCATCCTTCACGCCGTTGCCGTTGGCGTCGTCGAAGGTCTGCGGCCCGATGCGCCCGAGGGCGAGGGCGATGCGGGCGCGGTGCAGAGCGTTCGGATGATGAATGCCCCAGTCGACGAGCGGCGCGTAGTACTGCCGCCGGTCCTCGATCTGCAGAACCTTCACTTCCTCATCGAGCTTGAACCCATACACGGCCGGCGTCGTGGGTACCGGAGCGGGTGCGGGCGGCGGTGGAGGCGGAGGCGCGATCGTCGTGCAGGCGGCGAGAATCAACATGGACGTGATGGTGGCGGTGCGCATCGCGCCGGATGATAGCGCTACCCCGCGCGGTGACGTGCGACACATGCCGATGTAGCAGATGCGCCCTTGCCCTGCACCGGCTCCTGAACGACACTGCGCGTGCATGGCCCCCGCGTCCGACATCGAAGTGCAGAATCTGGCCCGCCGATATGGACGCCGGTGGGCGCTGTCGGATGTCTCGTTCCAACTGGCCGGCGGCGCGGTGTTGATGCTTGCCGGACCGAACGGATCGGGAAAATCGACGCTGCTGCGCACGATCGCCACGGCCGTCCGTCCCGATGGCGGCTCCGCGCGGGTCGGCGGCTTCGACGTGGTCACCCACCGCGAAGATGTTCGCAAGCTGGTGGCGTTCCTCAGCCATGCCTCCTACCTCTACGATTCGCTGAGTGCTCGCGAGAACCTGGCCATCGTCGCCGATCACCTCGGCCGCCCACGCACCGGCATCGCCGCGCTGCTCGATCGCGTCGCCCTCGGACGCCGCGCGGATGATCCGGTAGCGACGTTTTCCGCCGGCATGCGCAAGCGGCTGTCGTTCGCGCGCGTGCTCCTGCAGGAACCGCGCGTGGCGCTCCTCGACGAGCCGTACGGCCAGCTCGATCCCGAGGGATTCGATCTGGTCGACGACGTCGTGCGCGAGTTGAAGTCGGGTGGGACGACGGTCATCTTCGCCACCCACCAGCTCGAACGCGCCGCGGCCTCGGCCGACGATGCGCTTCTGCTCGAAGCGGGGCGGGTGGCGTGGCGGGGAAAGGCGTCGGAGGTGCCGGGGTGAACATCATGCCGAGCCTCCCAGCCGCACAGACAAGAGTGTCTGTGCCACACACATCTTCGGATTCAACTCGTCGGTGCAGAACAACCAGTGTCTGGTGTGGCACAGACACTCTTGTCTGTGCTTTGGGAGGCCCGGCAGAATCATGCTGACCGCCGCCCTTCGCAAAGAGCTGCTGCTGCAATGGCGCAGCCGCGCGCAGTTCATGGCCGTGTTCGTCTTCGGTGCGGCCGCGCTGCTCCTGTTCAGTTTCGCCGTCGGGCCTGTGGCCGAGATGCTGCGCCAATTTTCGGCTGGATTTCTCTGGCTCGGATTGCTCCTCTCCTCCACGCTCACGCTCGCCGAAAGCTTTCACGCGGAGATGGAGAATCGCGCCATGGAAGGGCTGCTGCTGCTTCCCGCGAATCCGCGCGCGCTGTACTACGGGAAAGCGATCGCCAACTGGCTGCAGCTCACGCTCCTCGGCATCGCCCTGATTCCGGTCATGGTCGTTCTCTACGACGCCGGCACCACGCGCATCCCGATGCTCATCCTCGTCATCGCCCTCGGCACGGCCGGCCTTTCCGCGCCCGGAACGCTCTACGCCGCTATGACCGCGCAGGTGCGGTCGAAGCAGACGCTGTTACCGCTGCTGCTCTTTCCGCTGATCGTTCCTGCTTTACTCGCTTCCGTAAAAGCCACATCGTTGATCATCCTCGGCGACCCCATGAATCAGATGCGATCATGGATCGTATTGCTGGCTTCGTTTGATGCAATTTACTGGTCCCTATGCGGACTTCTTTTTGGAAACGTCGTTGAGGAGTGACCGGTCCAATAACCATGTACGACGATAACCATCGCTTTCCGCGGCTGCCGTGGATCCTCCTCGGCCTCGGCATCATCTTTCTGGCCATCGGCTCCTACATCGGCCTCTTCGTCGCGCCGCCCGAGGCGCTGATGGGACAGGTGCAGAGAATCATGTACGTGCATGTGCCGACGGCGTGGAACGCGCTGCTGGCATTGACCTTCGCCTTCGTCTGCGCCGTCATCTTCCTGTTCAAGTCGGACTGGAAATGGGACGCGCGGATGGAGGCGGCCATCGAAGTCGGCGTCGTCCTCGGCTTTCTGCTCTGCTGCCAGGGATCGATCTGGGCGAAACCGACGTGGGGCGTGTGGTGGGATTGGGATCCGCGCCTGACCACGACCGCGGTCCTCGTCTTCGCCTTCCTCGGCATCCTGGCGCTGCGCAAGTTCGTGGAAGATCCCGGCCGCCGCGCCATCTGGTCGGCGGTAGCCACGATCATCGCCTCGGTCGACGTTCCGATCGTCTACTACTCGGTGCGCTGGTGGAACTCGCTGCATCAACTGCAGTCGAGTCCGAGCACGGTGTCGCGCCAATTCTGGCTGCCGCTGCGGATGAACGCATTCGGCATCCTCTTTCTGATGACCGCTTTCATCATGTTGCGCGCGCGCGTCGCCTCGATGCGGCTCGCGCAGGAGCTCGTGCCGCCGCCGGCGGTCGGAGAACGCGTATGAACGGAATGATCCCGGGCGGCTGGGGCTTCGTCGTGGCCGCCTATTCGGTGACTGCGCTCGTGCTGATCATTTACGGCGCCAGCGTCATCGCGCGCTTACGCAACGAAATTACCCGGAGGAACCATGACTGAACCAACTGCCAGCGATGCCATGCGCCGCAAGACGCGCCGCTTCATGATCGGCGCATTCGCCGCAGCGATCCTCGCCTTTCTCGTGATCGCGTATGGCGGCATCAGCAAGAACCTCGTCTACTACTGGACGCCGACCGATCTTCATGCCGCCGGCGACAAAGCCTATGGCGCCACGATCCGCCTCGGCGGGATGGTCGCGCCGCATTCGGTGAAGGGACGCACCGGCGTTTCGGGCCTCGAGTTCGACGTCAAGGACGCCACCGGAATCGTGCACGTGAAGTCCAGCGGCGTACCGCCGCAGATGTTCCGCGAGAACATCGGCGTCGTCGTCGAAGGGACGATGACCCGCTCCGGCTACTTCCAATGCAACCGCCTGATGGTCTCGCACAACAACGAATACCGCGCGCCGAAAGCCGGCCACGCGGTGAACAAAGAAGAGCTGCAGAAGATGATGAAGTCGACGGAAGGACTGAAAGACTAATCTGTCATCCTGAGCCGCCGGAGCTGCGTAGGCGAAGCCGGAGCAGCGCAGGACGGCGAAGGATCACAAGATGCGCGGCATTTGCTGAAACCCGGTTTTCAGCGCAAGTTGCGTAACTTGAGATCCTTCACCGTCCTGCGGCGCTCACCGCTTCGCGGTTCGGCGCCTCCGGCGGTTCAGGATGACAACAACACAAAAAAACCATGACCGCCACATTCGGACGTTTCCTCATCCTCGCCTCGGTGCTCGTTTCGACGACTGGGGCATTCATCGCCTACGCGGCCGGCGCGAAGCGCTCGCCCGAGGGACTGAAGTGGTCGCAGCGATTCGCGTACCTGTTCGCGGGGCTGATGGTGCTCGCCACCGGCGTCATGGAGTACGCGCTGATCACGCACGACTTCAGCGTGCAGTATGTTGCCCATGTCGGATCGACACAGGTGCCGATGTGGGTCACCATCGTCAGTCTCTGGTCGTCGCTGGAAGGATCAATTCTCTTCTGGGGATTCATCCTCGGCATCTACATCGCGGCGACGACGTGGGTGAACCGCAATCAACACCAGGACTACATGCCGTTCGCAATCGGCACCTGGCTTTCGTGCGGCGCGTTCTTCAGCTTCCTGATCGCCGGACCGGCCAATCCGTTCCTCAGCGTGGTTCCCGCGCCGCTCGACGGGCCGGGACCGAATCCGCTGCTGCAAAACCACCTCTTGATGATCATCCACCCGCCGATGCTCTACCTCGGCTACGTCGGGATGACCATTCCCTTCGGCTTTGCTGCCGCAGCGCTTCTGCGCGGCCGCCTCGGGCAATCATTTCTACGGCCGTTGCGCGCGTCGCTGCTGTTGCCGTGGGTGTTCCTCACGATCGCGATCATGCTCGGCGGCTGGTGGGCGTACGAGGTCCTCGGCTGGGGCGGTTACTGGGCATGGGATCCGGTCGAAAACGCGTCGCTGCTGCCGTGGCTCACCGCGACCGCGGCGCTGCACTCGGCCATCGTCATGGAACGCCGCGGCGTGCTCAAAGGCTGGACGGTCACGCTGATCCAGGCCAGTTTCCTTCTCACGATCCTCGGCACGTTCATGACGCGGTCCGGCGTCTTCAACTCCGTTCACTCCTTCACGCAGAGCGCGATCGGACCACCATCCTCATCTTCCTCGCGGCGGTGCTCCTCTTCTCCGTGCTCCTGCTCGCATTCCGCATCGACTCGCTCGAAGCCGAGGGGAGAATCGAGAGTGCGGTGAGCCGCGAGGGGATGTTTCTCGTCAACAACCTCTTCTTCGTCGTCTTCACGTTCACGGTGCTCGTCGGAACCGTCTTCCCGCTCGTCGTCGAAGCGGTCAAAGGGAAGCAGATGAGCGTCGGGCGGCCGTACTTCGACGCGATGGTCGTTCCGGTCGGAACGGCGCTGTTGTTTTTGCTCGGCGTCGGTCCGGCGCTGCCGTGGGGAAAGACGAATCGGAAAGAGATGCTGCGCGCGCTGCTGCCGCCGCTGGTCACGGGCGCGATCGCGCTCATCGTTGGATACGCACTAGGCGTGCGTAACGCGTGGACGCTGCTCACGCTGCTCTTCGGCGGCTACGCGGCGCACGTGACGTTCGCGCAGATGTGGCTTCCGCTCCGTCAGCGTTTGAAGAAGGGCGACGCGTTTGCGCCGGCGCTCTTCGACGCGCAACTGCGCCGCGGACGGCGCCGTTTCGGCGGCTACGTCGTCCACGCCGGCGCGGTCATCGTCTTCGTCGCCATCGCCGTCAGCAGCACGATGCGCACGCAGCAGGAAGTGACGCTCACGCGCGGCCAGAGCACGACGTTCGCCGGATACACGGTCACGTTCACCGGCACCGAGGAACGCGCCGAACCGCACCGGCAATCGACGATCGCGCATTTCAACATCAGCAAACCGGGCGGACCGAGTGGCGGAGGAACGTCGGGCGGCGGCGGTGGTGGCTCGATCATCACGACGATGGAGCCGCGCATGAATCAGTACGCCGCGATGCGCGAGCCGATCGGCACGCCTGCCGTCTACTCGACCATCGGCCGCGACTACTATCTCTCGATCATGAATCTGCAGGGCGACCAGGCCGGCATCCTGATCATCAACATGCCGATGGTCGGCTGGATCTGGGGCGCGGTACTGCTGATGGGCGCGGGCGGTCTGATCGCGCTGATCCCGGCTCGCAAACGCACGTACGTCGTCGTCCCGGAGAGCGCGCCGACGATCGACGATGAGGCCATCGCGTGAACCGCACGGTCCTGATCATCGGCATCATCATCGTCGCCGTGATCGTCTTCGTCCTCTTCGCCGGCCTGGGGAAGGATCCGCAGCACATCGACTCGCCGCTCATCGGCAAGCCGGCTCCGCCATTCACGCTGAAGGCGGTCAACACCGGCCAGACCATCGACCTGCAGTCGTTGCGCGGCAAGCCGGTCATCGTCAATTTCTGGGCCACGTGGTGCGTGCCGTGTTACGAGGAGCATCCGACTCTGGTGGCCAACGCGCGTCAGCTGCCTGACGTGCAGTTCGTCGGCGTGGTTTTTAATGACACGGAAGACAAGATCAATCAATTCCTTGCGGCCCGCGGAAGCGCGTATCCGACGCTGCTCGATGCGAACGGCAAGACCGCCATCGCCTACGGCGTCGGCGGCGTGCCCGAGACGTACTTCATCAATCCATCCGGAATCATCGTGGCGAAGTTTGAAGGCCCGATGGACAGTGACATTCTTCGGGCGAATCTGGCAAAGGCTCTCCAATGATCGCAACCTTCTTCCTGCTCGCGCTGCTGCAGATCAAAGCACCTGACGCCGCGCAGTTCGTCGGCCAGCCGAAAGGCATTCCGCTCTCAGGGCCGCGGCTCGAAGAACAGACGATGGTGATCTCGCACGAGCTTCGCTGCCCGGTCTGTCAGGGCCTGGCCATCGGCGACTCACCGTCGATCATGGCCGCCAACATGAAGGCGCAGGTTCGCGAGCTGCTCGAACGCGGCTATACCGAGGAGCAGATCCTCAGCTACTTCGAAAAGTCGTACGGCCAGTTCGTTCTGCTCAAGCCGAAGTTTCAGGGCGTGAACACGCTCGTGTGGATCCTGCCGATCGCGGTGCTAGCGATCGGATTCGTGCTCGTGGTGTCGAAGGCGAAGAAGTTGGAAGTCGCGCCGGCGCCCGTAGCCGTCGAAGAGCCGGTCGACGATCCGTACCTGGCCCAGGTCCGCGAAATGGTGGAGAAACCATGACCGATTGGCTCAGCGCCGGCGGGATGATCCTGTCCGGTCTCATCGTCGGCTTCATGTTCTGGTACGGCATGAAAGGCCGCGCAGTGAAGCCGGACGTGGAGCGCCTCGACCTCGAAGCGAAACGCGATCTGCTTCTCCAGCAGTTGCGCGAACTGAAAGAAACCGGCGGAAGCGTCGAAGAGCAGCGCCGCCTCGAGCGCGAAACAGCCGACGTGCTGCGCGCACTCGATAAACGCGGCGCCGCGCCGTCCAAATCGACTGCTGCGCCGGCGTCGGCGCCTGCCGCGGTCGTGATCACTTCTGCACACGCGCGCGCTGCCGCCATCCGCGGGTTCATCTGGGGCGCAGCCTCCGTCGCAGTCCTCGGCGGCATCGCCTGGTTCGTGACCGAAAAGGCGACGCCGAAAACGGAGCAGACGATGGGCGGAGCTCCGATGATGTCCGCTCCGCAGTCGCAGGCGCAGCAGCCCGACCCCGCGCTGCAACAGATCGAAGCCGCGGTCGCGAAATCGCCCAACGACCTCGAGATGCGCAATCAGCTGGCCAAGGCGTACCTCGAACGCGAAAACCTCATGGGCGTTTTCGAGCAGACGAAGTACATCCTGGCGAAGTCGCCTGACGACGCCCGCGCGCTGACCTATCAGGCGCTGGTGCGCATGTCGATGGGTCAGCGCGATCCCGCCGCCGAAATGCTGCATCACGCCATCAAGTCCGACCCGCAACTCCTCGACGCCTACGTCGCGCTCGCATGGGACGACATCCAGCGAGGCAATACGGCCGACGCGGAAGCGCAGGTCGCCGAAGCGACGCGCCGCCATCCCGAGCAGAAGGCGCGGTTGGACGACGTGCTGTCCAAAATGAAGGAGCAGGCGAAGAATCCCGCGCCGGCCGCGGCGCCCTCTGCTCCCGCGGCCGCACCCACCTCAGGTCCCTCGGTCCACGTGACGCTGACGCTCGCGGGCGCCGCGCCGTCGCCCAATGCCGTCCTCTTCATCATCGCCCGCGCATCCGGCCAGACCGCCGGCCCGCCCGCCGCGGTGAAACGGATCGCCGGCCCAACCTTCCCGCTCGACATCGACCTCAGCGCCGCCGACTCGATGATGGGCCAGCCGCTCCCCGCCACCATCCGCATCGAAGCGCGCCTCGATTCCGACGGCGACGCGATGACGAAAAACCCGTCGGATCCGCATGCGGTTCAGGATGGCGTGGCAACGAACGGTGGAAAAGTTTCGCTGGCATTGCAGTAAGCGAAAAGCTTTCTTTCGCCCGCTTAAGCGGGCTCCCGATACCGAACCGATCCAGCTTCCCCCGGCTCGAAGCCGGGGGCTACGGTTCTCACAACGGCTACGCCGCCGGGCGATTGTGTTTTTTTGATATCGCAGCGCGAAGTTTCGCGCGTCCAGATCGGCGGCGTAGCCGCCGTGAGAACCGTAGCCCCCATCTTTCAGATGGGGGCAAACAGGTCGCCACAATCTCGTGAGCCCGCTTCAGCGGGCGAAAGATCACGTTCACAGGTATTTCTCATTAATCGCAACCCCGTGCCGTCGCAGAAGCTCCAGGAATTCATCCTGAAACGATTGTTTCTTGTGATGCTCCTTCTGCCCTTCAATGTACCGGGCCACCGCCGCGACCCTCGACTTGCTGACGCTGAACGCCGCATATCCACGTTGCCATGCGAATGCGCTTTGTTCAGGGAACGACTGATGGATCCAGTAGGTCGAACTGCCTTTGATCTTGCCGATAGCTTCAGCGACCGCGATCGTCGGCGGTAATTCGGCCAGCAGGTGGACGTGATCCGCGACTCCGTTTACGACGTAGAGCTTCCCGTCGAGTTGTCGAATGATCCCGCCGAGGTAAGGGAAGAGCCGCACTTCAAGCGCGGCATCGATGAATGGACGGCGATTTTTCGTCGAGAAGACGACGTGCGTGAGGATGTTGCTGTAACTATGAGGCATGGCGAATCGCCATGCGGAAGTCCCGGCGTGGATCGTACCTCGGAAATCTTTCTTTCGCCCGCTTAAGCGGGCTCACGAGATTGTGGCGACCTGTTTACCCCCACGTGAACGTGGGGCTACGGTTCTCATGGCGGCTACGCCGCCGGAGAACACGCGCGTGATTGGTCGCTACCTTCGTTCGCGCAACTCCGCCGCGATCTCGCTTAACAACTCGATCACCTTCTGGTTCTGCGCCTCCGTGCGCCTTTGCGAGGCGCGCGTCGACTGCATCCAGATGTAGCAGAGGTAGATGATGACCAGCGACGCTGCGACGAGTGCGTAGAGCACGTCAATAGATCTGCCAGATGCGGGTCAGGTAGTCGGCGAAGGTCAGGACGAAGAGAACGCCCAGCCAGAGGAACGACGCGATCACGACCACCCACGTCAGGCGCGTGGAGTGGATGACGTGCATGAAGAAGAGGATCACCAGCACGGCTTTGGTCGTGGCGATGAGCAGCGCGATCGGGGTGTTCATCCAGCCGAGGTCGATCGTGGAGACCCACCACGTCAGCAGCGTGCCGATGGCGAGCGCGGCGAAGACGGCGATGTAGACCCACATCGGGGTGACGTGGATGTGCGGTGCGTGCGCGGGAGCGTAGTCGTGTTCTTCAGCCATTGTGAGGGCCCGGAATGAGGTAGAGGAACGGGAAGAGGAAGATCCAGACGATGTCGACGAAGTGCCAGTAGAGTCCCATGATCTCCACCGGACCGTAGTACTCGGGGCCGAAGTCGCCGCGCCAGGCGCGCATCATCATCCAGATCAGCAGGCCGGCGCCGATGACCATGTGCAGCGCGTGCAGGCCGGTCATGCTCCAGTAAAACGTCATGAAGAGCTGCACCTTCGGCGCGAGCGCGGGCACTTCGTTCCAAGTGAAGTGCGTGCCCGGGAAGAGGCCTTCGTGGAAGTGCTGCCAGTACTCGATGCTCTTGATCGTTAAAAATCCGCCGCCGAAGATCAGCGTGGCGAAGAGCATCCCCACCGTCGCTTTGCGCTTGCCGAGTTGCGCGTTGCGGACGGCCAGCGCCATCGTCAGCGAGCTGATGATGAGGACGATCGTGTTGAGGCCACCGTACAGTTTGTTCTGTTGCTCCGCGGCCAGCGCCCACGCCTCGGGATAGATGATCCGGTAGACCCAATACGCGCAGAGGACGCCGCCGAAGAAGAGGATTTCCGTGGAGAGGAACATCCACATTCCGAGCGTCGACGCCTCGTGCTGCTGGCCGAGGTCTTCGAAATGATGCTGGAGGAACGGATGATGCGCGTGCGGTTCCGGCGCGGCATCGGTGATGGCGATGTCAGACATTCTGCGTCTCCCCCATCGCCTTCATCATGGCCGGATAGTCGTAGGCGTCCCACGTCACGACCGGCGTCTCGTGGAAGTTTTCCATCGGCGGCGGTGATGACGTCGCCCATTCCAGGCCGACGGCGCCCCACGGATTGGGACCGGCCGGACGTCCGTACCAGAGTGACCAGAGCAGATAGGCCAGCGGTAGAACGTAGCCGGCTGCGAGCACCGAGGCGCCGGCGGTCGACATCACGTTGAGCACCTGAAACTCCGGCGCGTAGGCGTGATAGCGGCGCGGCATGCCGAGGTAGCCGAGCACGAACTGCGGGAAAAAGGTCAGGTTGAAGCCGGCGAAAATCAGCAGCGCGGCCAGGCGCGCCCACCATTCCGGATACATGCGTCCGGTGATCTTCGGCCACCAATAGTGGAGGCCGGCCATGTACGCCATGACCGCGCCGCCGACCATCACGTAGTGGAAGTGCGCGACGACGAAGTAGGTGTCGGTGACGTGGACGTCGAGTCCGATCGCGGCGAGGAAGAGTCCCGTCACGCCGCCGATGGTGAAGAGGCCGATGAAGCCGAGGATGTAGAGCATCGGCGTCAGCAGCGCCACCGATCCTCGATACAGCGTCGCCGTCCAGTTGAAGACTTTGATGGCCGAGGGGACGGCCACGAAGTAGCTGAGGAAGGAGAAGATCATCGCCGAGTAGACGGAGATCCCTGAGACGAACATGTGGTGCGCCCAGACCAGGAAGCCGAGGAAGGCGATGGCGAGCGAGGAGTAGGCGACGAAGGAGTAGCCGAAGATCTTCTTGCGCGTGAATGCGGCCACGACTTCCGAGGCCACGCCCATGGCCGGCAGAATCATGATGTAGACGGCCGGGTGGGAGTAGAACCAGAACATGTGCTGGAAGAGGAGCGGATCGCCGCCGAGGGCGGGATCGAAGATGCCGACGTGCACGACGCGCTCGAACATGAGCATGACCAGCGTGATGGCGAGGACGGGCGTGGCCAGAAGCTGCACGATGCTGGTCGCGTACATCGCCCACACGAACAGCGGCAGGCGGAACCAGGTCATCCCCGGCGCGCGCATGCGATGGATCGTGACCAGGAAATTGAGGCCGGTCAGGATCGATGAGAAGCCGACGATGAACGCGGCGAAGGTGACGCCGAATACGTGCGTGTTCGAGTATTGCGTCGAGAACGGCGTGTAGAACGTCCATCCGGTGTCGACGCCGCCGGTGATGATGATGTACAGCCCCATCACCGCCGCGATCATGTAGAGGTACCAGCTCAGGAGGTTGATCTTCGGGAAGGCCAGATCCTTCGCGCCGATCATCAGCGGCAGAAGGAAGTTGCCGAGCACCGCCGGAATCGACGGGATGAGGAAGAAGAAGATCATCACGATGCCGTGCAGCGTGAAGAACTTGTTGTAGGTGTCGCTGGTGAGGAGGTCGCCTTCCGGCGTGAGCAGTTCGATGCGCATGGCCACGGCGAAGAAGCCGCCGAGGATGAAGAGCGCGGTGATGGAGAAGAGGTAGAGAATGGCGATGCGCTTGTGGTCCTTGGTGAGGAGCCACGACAGCGCGCCATAGTCGTGCGTCACATAATTCCTCGTCCCCTCGGGCTCGACGAAGCGGACGTCGTGAAGTGTTGCTGAGCTCATGGCTTCTTACCTTCGTTCGATTGCTGCGGTGGAATGCCTGCGCCCGGGTTGAGCGGCGAGCCGGCGCTGGTTTGTTTCGATGACGGTGATTCGACCGGCGTCACGGCCGTTTTTTGCGCGCCGAGGGAGCGGACGTACGAGACGAGCTTGAGGAGATCGTCTTCGCTGACCTGACCCTGGAAGGTGGGCATGATGCCGGTGTAGCCGCGGACGATCTTCGCCTGCGGATTGAGAATCGATTCGCGGATGTAGTTCTCGTCGGCGACGACGGTGCTGTTGTCGCTCAGCGTGACGGGAGTGCCGAACACGCCGGTGAGGATCGGGCCGCGGCCGGTAGCGTCACCAGTGTGGCAGGTGTTGCACGCGTATTTCTGGAACAGCTGCTCGCCCTGCGATGCGAGTGAGCCTTCCGCGCCGCCGGCCAGCCATTTCTGATAGTCGGTCGGCTCCATCACTTCCACCCAGCCGATCATTCCGGAGTGCAGCGTGCCGCAGTATTCGGCGCAGAAGATGTGGAAGCGTCCCGTCTTCGTGGCCTGGAACCACATGGTCTTGTAGCGGTTCGGCAGCACGTCCGCCTTCACGCGGAAGACGGGGAAGAAGAGGCTGTGGATGACGTCTTCCGAGGCCATCGTGATGCGGATCGGGCGATTGACCGGGACGTGCAGCGTGTTGATCTCGCGCTGGCCGCCGGGATGCTGGAACTTCCACATCCACTGCTTGCCGGTGGCATAGATGTCGAGGGCATTTTCGGGGACGCGCTGGATGCGGAAGTAGAGCCACGAGCCCCAGACGAACATCAGCATGAAGACCAGGAAGGGGATGATGATCCAGGCCGCCTCGAGAATCTTAGGCGGCTCGTAGTCCTGGGCCAGCTCGTTCTCCGGCGTGCGGCGATATTTGATGGCCAGCGTAAAGATGACGATGAAGATGAGCACGGAGACGCCGCCGGTGACGAGGCACATGAACGTCATCAGCGCGTCGACGCCGGGCGCGACGGTGGAGGCCTGTTCCGGCCACAGCGGGAAATCGGAAAGCATCATCGAGTGTGCTCTTTGCGGATCATGATGAAGATGAAGCCGAACAATCCGAGCATGGTGGCCACGCCGCCGGCGCGTACGAAGTTCATCGCGCTGCGGCTGTAGCGGCCCGTGGCCGGATCGTAGTGATAGCAGAGGAGAAGGATGGAGTCGGAGGCGGTGCCGATTTTTCCGGCCGAGGCTTCGACGAGAGCGAGACGGAGATCGCGCGGCTGGTATGTGAAGCCGTAGAGGTAGCGCGAGACGCGTCCCTGCGGCGTGACTGCAAGAAGAACCGCTCCGTGCGCGAACTGGTCCATCTTGATGTCGTACGCGTACTGAAATCCGGCAATGCTCGTAAGCCGCTTGATGGCGCTCTCCGGTCCGGTCAGAAAGTGCCAGCCGTTGGCGGCGCCGAAGCGGCCGTAGCGATTGACGTACTGCGTTTTCTTCATCGCCGCCTGCTCGGGCGTGTCGCGCGGATCGATGCTGACGGTGACGACGTCGAACTCTTTGCCGATGTCGAAACGGAGCTCGGTGAGCGCGTTCGTGACGCCGTCCATGACCATCGGACAGAGCATCGGGCAGCGGTAGTACATGAAGTTGAGCAGGACCGGCTTGCCATGGTTGAAGTACTGGCCGAGCCGGACGACGTTGCCGGTTTCGTCGCGGAGCATGAGATCGAGGGGGAGCTGGGAGTTGAGGTTTTGTTTTATCGCGACCGGGCCTGGGAGCGTTGGAGGGGTCTTTGAGTTTTGGGCTACGAGCGGGAGTGTCGCGATTAACAGCAGGAGAACCGGTTTCACGCGGAGACGCGGAGGAGCGGAGAAAATCATGGCTGCACCACCGGAAGACCGCGTTGGACGACTAGCTGTTTGGCGGTTTCGATCGGCAGTCTGACGACGCCTTTTTGTTTGTCGACCCAGCCGGGAGTGTTCAGGTCTTTCTCTTCGGCGGCGCGCATGTCGGCCATGTCGGTCACCGGGGTGTTCGTGTTCGGAGGGAGATCCTGTCCGGTGACGAGCTTGTTCGGGAACGGCTGAAGGCGCGGCGTTGGCGGGACCGTCGATGGAGGCGCCATCATGGTCAGCGGCTGCGACGCTTCGTTGCGGAAGTGCTTCGCGTACGCGTGGAACTGCAGGTAGAGCACTGCGTGCGTGACGAATGCGAAGACGATGAAGATCACCACGGACCAGAGCAGCGCGCGGACGTTGACGTCGCTGTCTTCGTGGCGCGTCTCGGGGTTGACGATGTCGCCGTCGCGATAGTGAGCGTGTTCAGGCATTGACCTTCAGCGCTCCTTCCCGAATGGCTTCTTCCACCCACGTCTCGTGGATCGGGATGATGGTCTGGCCGCGGAGCTGGCCGATGAAGGCCCAGATCCAGACGCCGCCGATGCCGATGAGCGAGGTCAGGTCCATCCACGACCAGGTGAAATGCTCGCCATACCACGACGGCGCGACGAGCCAGTAGAGAACGACGTAACGCATCACGATCACGATCACGGCCACGATGGCGATCGTCTTCGGTTTGTCTTTGATCGGCCGCATCAGCAGCAGGCCGAAGGGCAGGAAGAAGTGGAACATGGCCACGCTGAAGGCCACGGCGCCCCACGTGCCGCTGTTGCGCACGAGGTAGTGCGGGATTTCTTCGTGCAGATTGGCGTACCAGATCAGCAGGAACTCGGAGAACGTGGTGTAAGCGTAGAACATCACGAACGCCAGCATCAGATTGCCGAGGTCGCGGAAGTGGTTGGGCTTGAGGACGCCGCGCATGGCGTCGGTATTCGCGAGCTGGGCGAAGAAGAACGTGACGAAGGCCAGCGCGGAAAGTCCGCAGCCCACCACGAAGGTGATGCCGTACATGGTCGAGCTGAATTTCGGCTCGGTGGAGAGCATCCAGTCGATCGAGGCGAAGGTGAGCGTGAGGACGATCATCACCAGGCCCGACGCGGCCCACTTGCGGCGCTTGAGCTCCGTGAACGGCGAGCGGTCTTCGTAGAACTTGAGCGAGAGGATGCGGATGCGCCACGCCCAGAGGTTCCAGAGCGCGAAGTAGAGCGCAGCGAAAATCAGGAAGCGCTTCCAGTTCAGCCAGTCGAGTTTCTGGCTGACGTTTTCGTCGGCCGTGGCCCATGCCGTGTCGAACCACGGGTAGAGGTACTTCATCCCGAACAGGATTGGGATGAAGAACAAGACCATCCAGAGCATCGTGCGCGCCGAGGCGCCGAGCGGGCGGCGGATCATGAGGCCCCATTCGCCGCCGGTGACGTACTGCAGCATCAGCACTGCCAGCGAGCCGGCTACGATCGAGAACCAGAAAAGGAAGCTCGGCAGATACGCGCGGAAGAAGGTCTGCGGATTGACGAAGTAGCCGACGGCGCTCAGCACCAGTCCGAGGATGCCGGCGATGAGCGACGGCATCCGCCAGCGGGCGATGCCGGTGGCGGGAACGCTGGTGCGGACGTCGGCCGTCACTGCGCGCCTCCGAGCTGCGCGCGCTGCGCCGGCGGCAGGTCGTTGACCGTGCCGTTCTGGCTCAGTTGCAGCGCGCGGATGTAGGCGATGATGGCCCAGCGGTCGTTCACCGGAACCTGCACGTTGTACGGCGGCATGGCGCCGAATCCATTCGTCATCACGTCAAAAAAGTGCCCTGTCTTCGCGTTCCTCAACGCCTCGGTATGAAACGACGGAGGATGCCGCAAACCGCGCGAAGGGATCATTCCGTTGCCGTCGCCGCGCCGTCCGTGGCACGGCGAGCAGTAGATGTTGAAACGCTCCTGGCCGCGGTTCATGACCTGCGCCGTGACGGCAAACGGGAAGCCGTCGCCGTCGGCGTTATTGATCTTGCCGGTAACGAGGAAGCCTTCCATCGGCAGCTCGCCGCGCGCGACGGTGCCGGGGATGCGCGGGCGTGCGGACATGCCGTCGGCGAAGAAGTCGCTCGGTTCGAGCGGGTCATATTTGGGCTGGTTGGACATTTTCTGGCGGCATCCTGCCAGTGTGGCGAGCATCAGCAGCAGCGCGAGCACCTGCACAGACAAGAGTGTCTGTGCCACATTGGGCGAGCGTCTCCGGGTCACATTGGCCGGTGTGGCACAGACACTCTTGTCTGTGCTGCGAGCGCAGCGATGCGGCCGTTTACCAGGGAACATCGACGACCTCGCGTGGATGGAGTGCCTCGAGAAACTTCCAGACGCCGTCGAAGTCGAACTTCGGATCGCGGGCCTGGATGACGAGGAAGAACTTGTCGCGCGAGGCCTGATCGAAGCGCCGCACGTTGAAGACGGGGTGATACGGCATCGGCAGGCCGTTGAGGGCCAGCATGCCAAAGACGGCGGCGAAGGCCGCGAGCAGGATCGTGCATTCGAAGGTGATCGGGATCCAGGCCGGCCACGAGTTGAGCGGCTTGCCGCCGATGTTGAGCGGATAGCTGATCACGTTGGCGTACCAGCACATGAAGAAACCGCTGATGCCGCCGATGATGCCGCCGCCCAGGACGAGCGCGGACATGCCGGTGGAATGCATCCCCACCGCTTCGTGCAATCCGTGAATCGGGTACGGCGAGAAGGCGTCCATCTCGGTGTAGCCGGCGTCGCGCGCCGCTTCGGCAGCGGTGACGAGGTCCGCGGGCGAGGTGAACTCGGCGATCACGCCGTACAACCCCGTTCTGACTTTCCCGATCGCCATCGCGCTATGCCTCGGTTCCTTCCGGATGCGCGTGCGCATCGGGCAACATCGTCCGCATCTCGAAGATGGAGATCATCGGCAGGAAGCGGACGAAGAGGAAGAGCAGGAAGATGAACAATCCCATCGAGCCGAGGTACATGCTCCAGTCCCAGCGCGTGCCGTGGTACATGCCCCACGACGACGGCAGGAAGTCGCGATGCAGCGACGTCGGGATGATGACAAAGCGCTCCAGCCACATGCCGACGTTGACGAACATGGCCGTGATGAACAGGCCGACCGTGGACGTGCGCATGCGCCGGAACCACATCATCTGCGGCGCCAGGCCATTGCAGACGATGAGCATCGCGTACATCTTCCAGTACGGTCCGTGCACGCGGTTGAGCCACATGTAGCGCTCGAATCCGTTGCCGCTGTAGAACGCGAAGAACGCTTCCATCGCGTACGAGTAGAAGACGATCAACCCCGTGGCCAGCATGACCTTGCCCATGTTCTCGAGGTGCTTCATGGTGATGAAGCCTTCGAGCTTGAACATCTTCCGCGCCGGGATGGCCAGCGTGAGAACCATGGCGAAGCCGGCGTAGACCGCGCCGGCGACGAAGTACGGCGGGAAGAACGTGGCGTGCCATCCCGGAAGCTGCGCGACGGCGAAGTCGAAAGAGACGATGGTGTGGACGGAGAGCACGAGCGGTGTGCTCAAACCGGCTAACAGCAAGTACGTCGCCTCGTAGCGGAACCAGTGCTTGGCCGAACCGCGCCAGCCGAGGGAGAGCATTCCGTAGATGACGCGGGCGACGTTGCCGCGGGCGCGGTCGCGCAGCGTGGCCAGATCGGGAATCAATCCGACGTACCAGAAGAGCGCGGAGACGGTTGCGTAGGTCGAGACGGCGAAGACGTCCCACATGAGCGGGCTGCGGAACTGCGGCCACAACGTCATCGTGTTCGGATAGGGGAAGAGCCAGTAGTCGAACCACGGCCGTCCGGTGTGCAGCGCGGGATACAAGCCGGCCGCAGCGACGGCGAAGAGCGTCATCGCTTCGGCGAATCGGTTGATCGACGTCCGCCACTCCTGACGTAGCAACAAGAGGATTGCGGAGATCAGCGTGCCGGCGTGGCCGATGCCGATCCACCAGACGAAGTTGAGGATGTCGAAGCCCCAGCCGATGGGATGGTTGATGCCCCAGATGCCGACGCCGACGATGACCAGCTTGCCGATGGTGGCGGTCAGCAGCATGACGCCGAAGACGCCGACGGCCAGTCCGAGATACCACAGCTTCGGCATCTGCTTGCGCAGGACGATGGAGCTGATCTGATCCGTCACCGACGCGAACGTGTGCCCCGGCTCCACCGTCGGAACGGGGATGAAGCGCTCCGGGATCTCCTGCGTGACCGGGCGGATTTCGTGGGCTGGGGTTTGGTTGGTTGCCATTTAGCTCTTAGCTCTTAGCTGTTAGCTCTTAGGGTCTCGAAATTCTGTGCTGCTGCTCGTTCGCTCGCTCGAAGCTCCTAAGAGCTAAGAGCTGACAGCTAAGAGCTTTTTATCTCAGGATTCGGGTTCTTGATCGCGCCGAGGTAGGTCGTGCGCGGACGGGTATTCAATTCGGCCAGTAATGCGTAGTTCGTCGGCTCCGCCTTCAGACTGGCCACGCGGCTCGATGGGTCGTTCATGTCGCCGAAGACGATCGCGTCCGTGGGGCAGGCCTGCTGACAGGCGGTGACGACTTCGCCATCCCGCACGCGCCGGCCCTGCTTTTCGGCGTCGATCTTGGCGGCGTTGATGCGTTGCACGCAGTACGTGCACTTCTCCATGACCCCGCGCGTGCGGACGGTGACGTCCGGATTGCGCTGCGCTTTGAGCGCGGGCGTTTCGTAGTCGGCGAAGTGGAAGAAGTTGAAACGGCGCACTTTGTATGGGCAGTTGTTCGAGCAGTAGCGCGTGCCGACGCAGCGGTTGTAGGTCATGTCGTTCAGCCCTTCGGGGCTGTGCGACGTGGCGCCGACCGGGCAGACCGGCTCGCACGGCGCGGTCTCGCACTGCATGCACGGCACGGGCTGGTTATAAACCTCGGGATTGTCCGCGTCGCCCTTGTAATAGCGGTCGATGCGCAGCCAGTGCATCTCGCGCTCGGCCAGCACTTGCTCCTTGCCGACCACCGGGATGTTGTTTTCCGACTGACAGGCCACGACGCAGCCGTTGCAGCCGGTGCAGACCGAGGTGTCGATGACCATGGCCCAGGCGTGCGACTTCGAGTAGTCCCAGCGCGGGTAGATCGACTCGGGACTCTCTTCTTCTTCGCGTTTGTAGTCGTGCGCGAAGTCGGGCTTCTTTTTGTACTCCTCGAACGAGGCCGAGCGGATGATGCCGCGATCGGAGCCGACGTCGCTCGGGTTGAGGCTCTGGTGTTCCTGCGTGCAGGCGACCTCGTACGGCCCGGCGTTGGTGAGCGCGATGTCCGCGCCGGCGCCGCCGTTGAGGGCATCGGAGAAACGGAACGGCGTGAGGTCGACGCCCATCGTGCCGCCGGAAAGATGAAACGAGTCGAGGGTCGGCGCGAGCATGCTGTCCGCGGCGACGGGCGTGGCGATGCGGCCGCCGCGCGTGCGGCCGTAGCCCATGAACATGGTGATGGTGCCGTCGGCGTGGCCGGGCACGACCCAGATCGGCGTGCGGATCGTGCGGCCGCGGTACTTCACGTCGGCGAGCAGCGTCTGCTTTTCGTTGACGAGCGCGTCGCGGCGCTTGTCGTCGTAGCCGATGGCGACGGCTGTTTTCGGACTGACGAGAGCGACGTTCTCCCAGCAGATCTTTGTCTGCGGTTTCGGCAGCTCCTGCAGCCAGGCGTTATTCGCGTAGCGGCCGTCGTAGACGTTCGGATCGGGGAGGATGCGCAGTTCGTAACCTGCGGCAGTCGCGGGTCGCGAGTCGGGAGTCGGAGTTGCCGCACCCGCAGTTCTGGCAGGAAGGGCGGATCCGGCGATGACGCCATCGTTCAGCCACTTGCGCCAGGTGGCGTCGAAGTTGATGCCACCTGCCTTGCCCTGCCAATACGCCCGCACGACGTCGTACGGCGACGCATCCAATCCGCCGAGGAGCGCGCCGAGCACTTCGTGCGGCGAGCGGCCGTTGTAGAGCGGCGCGATGAGCGGCTGGACGATCGAGACCGTACCGTCGTGCGCGCGGGCGTCGCTCCATGACTCGAGGTAATGCGTCTCGGGGATGTGCCAGTGCACGTGCATCGAGGTCTCGTCGTAGTAATGAGACAGATGCGCGCGGAACGGCACCTTGTCCATCGCCTTGACGAAGGCGAGGTCGCCGGGGGCGTCGTAGGCGGGATTGCCGCCGAGGATGATCAGAGTCTTCACGGCGCCGGCGTTCATGTCGGCGACGAGTTGCTTGAGCGAATCGAGCTGATTGACCGGAGCGACTTCCGGTGAATCGGTGATGGTGATCGTCGAGCCGATGTTGCCGAGGGCCTGGTTGATGGCCATGGCGATGGCGTGGACGGCCGGCGGCTGTTCGTCGCCGGCGACGACGATGCTGGCGCCGCGATTTTTCTGCAGATCGCGAACGAGCGCGGCGATCCAGTCGGCGTGATCGGGCGCGGCGCCCGTGCCGGCAATGGCGCGTGCGTAGGCTTCGACCTGCGACGGCTTTACCGCCAGACGGTGGTCGGCGAGCGATCCGGTGCCGGTGGGGCCGGATTCGATGGCATAGAGGCGATTGATCGACGTCGTCCCCTTGCGCACTTTGCGGCGGCTGGAGAAATCGCGCGCGTAGCGGAGGTGGCCCGGTCCGCGCTCGAGGAAGTCCGAATCGAGCGAGACCACGACGTTCGCTTTGTCGAAGTGGTAGACGGCGTTGGCGTAGCTGCCGAAGGCGAGGCGCAATCCTTCGCGCACGTTGTGGCCGCCGGCCGCTTCCCACTGATGCCATTTCGCGCCGGGCGACTGCGCCAGGAACTGCTGGATCTGCGCGCCGAGGGTCGGCGAAGTAATCGTCTGCGTCAGGAGGCGAACGCCGCCCGCCTTCACGGCCGGGGCGAGCGTGGCCAGGAACTCGCTCCAGGTCGAGATTTCGCCGAGGTGGCGGACGACCTGGGAACGATCGGGATCGTAGAGGCCGAGGATCGAAGCCTGCATCCACGAATTCGTCGCTCCGAGGGAGGAGGGATGATCGGGATTGCCCTCAATCTTCGTCGGCCGGCCCATGTGGCTCTCGACGAGCACGCCGTGCGCGTAGCCGCTGATGGGCATGGCCGAAGCGAAGAAAATCGGCTTGCCGGGGATGAGGCCTTCCGGCTGGCGGACGTACGGGACGATTTTTTCCGCGGGACGGTTGCACGCCGCCAATCCGCCGAGGGCCATCGACGCGCCCATGAGTTTGACGAAATCGCGCCGGTCGACGCCGCGCTCCAGCGCCAGCGCACCGGCCGGGAACTCCGTCTCCACGACCTGCTCGAAATCTTCGCGCGACAACTCCTCCAGGCTCCGCCAGTACTCGGGGCCGAGGCGTTTTTTGAAGCGCGTCAGATCGAGTGAAGCAGGGGATGAAGCAGGGACGAGGGACGAGGGACGAGGGGCGTCCGCCGAGGGCTGCTGACCCTGCCGCTGAGTGTCCATCCCTCGTCCCTCGTCCCTCATCCCTGGTTCATCCCCTGTTAGTAATGACATGTCGAGCAGTTCGTCAACTTCTGAATGTTGTACTCCTGCACCAGCTTCGGGCCGATGCGTTCCTGATCGTTCGTGATGTAGGCCATGTTGAAAACCTGGTTGCGCGGGCGGACGAATTTCTCCGGCGCGCGGTGGCAGCTCAGGCACCACTCCATCGTCAGCGGCGAGGCCTGATAGGTCAGCGGCATCATGTCGATGCGGCCGTGGCAGCTCGCGCATCCGATTCCCTTGCTGACGTGGATCGAATGATTGAAATGAACAAAGTCGGGCAGCCGGTGCACGCGCGACCAGACGATCGGCTTTCCGGTGGCGAAGCTGGCCCGTACCGGTTCGAGCATCGCGGCGTTCGTCCAGATCTGTGAGTGGCAGTTCATGCAGGTCTGCGTCGGCGGGATGCCGGCGAAGTTCGACGTCTCCACCGTGGTGTGGCAATAGCGGCAATCGATCCCCAGCCCGCCGGCATGATGCTGATGGCTGAACGGGACGGGCTGTTCGCGCTCGATCCCCTGATCGGTCGCATACGGCGAACGGACCACGCCGCCGATCACCCAAAGCACGAATGCGACGGCGAAAACGGCGCCGAAGATCGTGACGCGGGCGAGAGTATTGGTACTACGGTGGAAAATCTGAGCCATCTAAAGGCTGCTACCTCGGTGGGATCCAACGCGGCGAAAAACGGCGGCGATCATATCCAAAATAGTCGGTGACGCAAGGCACCAGATTCAGTGACGGGTTCGACAATGCACGAAGCGTGTCACGCGGAGCTCGCTCCGCGCGAAACACCGCCCGAAATCACCAGCGCCATGACGTTCGCGCTGTCGACCGACAGCGCCTCCACCCGCTCGCGCGCCACGACCACCAGCGTCCCGGCCATGCTGTAAGAAAACGGCAGGTAGACGGCGATCTGTCCGGGAAGCGCGAGGAATCCGAGGTCATCCTGCGTGATGAAGCCGAGCGTGCGGACGCCGTCGGTGATGGTCACGGCCACCGGCTGGTCGAACCGCTTCTTGTCGCCGACGAATGCTTCGAGCAGATCCTTGATCGACGCGTAGATCAGCCGCACCAGCGGCGCGCGGGTGAAAATCGCCTCCGTCAATCGCAGGAACTTCCGCACGAAATAGTTCGACGCCACCGCGCCGATGGCGATGATGGCCACGACCGTGATCGCGAACCCTGCCCCCGGCGTCGGCAGGTTGAGCAGCCGGTCGATGCGTACGAAGGCCTCGTACAGCAGATACAACGTCAACGCGATCGGCACGACGATGACGAGGCCACGCAGGAAGTTCTTGATCAGCCAGTTCATGGCCGTATCGTACGGCGGGAGTGGGGAGTGGGGAGTGGGGAGTGGAGTAGGAGTGCCGCGTTAGCGGCTCCAGAGGGTAGCGAGGGGTGCGAGCGTTTTTTGCGAGCAACCCCTCGAACCCGAGAAGCGTCAGGAAATCGTGCCGCGTCAGCGGCACTTGATGGAGTGTCCATTTCTCCAGTGCCGCTGACGCGGCACGAAACGTTAGACCTTTTCGTTTACGAGGGGTTGCTCGCAAAAAGCGCTCGCACCCCTCGCTATCCTCTGTTGCCGCTGACGCGGCGGAACACCCGCTTTTCTCCCCTCCCCCGCGTCTCCGCGTGAAAATGCTTTACAATCCCGCGCCCTTACCCTGCGGAATCACCGCAAACAAATTCTTGGAGGACCTATGAAGTCATGGATCACGCGCACGCTGGTCCTGGCGATGCTGATGGTCTGCATCGCCGGCGTTGCGCAAGCGCAAAGCGCGGACACAACCCATCCGGCCGGAAACGCTCCGGTCGCGGCAAAGGAATCGAGCCTGGCCGGTCAACCTGCCGAGGCGCAGACTGAGGCCAACCTCGTACTGCCGGATTTGAGCTCGGCCACATTTCTCGGCGGCATCGACGGACAACGGCTGCTCCTCTACGGACTGATCGTCTGCGTCCTCGGCCTGCTCTTCGGCTTCGTCATGTACGTCAAGCTGAAGAACCTGGAAGTGCACAGCTCCATGCGCGAAATCTCGGAGCTGATCTACGAGACGTGCAAGACCTATCTGCAGACGCAGGGCAAATTCATCCTGCTGCTCGAGGTCTTCATCGGCATCATCATGATTTTCTACTTCGGCGTGCTGCGGCATTACGGACTCACGCGCACGGCCATCATCATCATCTTCAGCCTGGTCGGAATCGCCGGCAGCTACGGCGTGGCGTGGTTCGGCATCCGCGTAAACACGTTCGCCAACTCGCGCGCCGCGTTTGCGTCGCTGCGCGGCAAGCCGTTCCCGACGTACGACATCCCGCTCAAGGCCGGTATGTCCATCGGCATGCTGCTCATCTCCACTGAGCTCGTGCTGATGCTCTTCATCCTGCTGTTCGTGCCGCGCGACTACGCCGGACCTTGTTTCATCGGCTTCGCCATCGGTGAGTCGCTCGGAGCTGCTGCTCTGAGAATCGCCGGCGGCATCTTCACCAAGATCGCCGACATCGGATCGGACCTGATGAAGATCGTCTTCAACATCAAGGAAGACGATGCCCGCAACCCCGGCGTCATCGCCGACTGCACCGGCGACAACGCCGGCGACTCGGTCGGACCGACTGCGGATGGTTTTGAAACCTACGGCGTCACCGGCGTGGCGCTGATCACGTTCATCCTGCTCGCCGTCTCCAATCCGATGGTGCAGACGCAGCTCCTGGTCTGGATCTTCGTCATGCGCGTGCTCATGATCGTCACCTCGGCCGTCTCCTACTGGCTCAACGGCGCCATCGCCGCGGCCAAGTACAAGACTGCTGACGTCATGAACTTCGAGGCGCCGCTCACGTCTCTGGTCTGGATCACCTCGATCCTCTCCGTCGGCGTGACGTACGCGGTCTCGTACCTGCTCATCCCGAGCCTCGGCGGCGACGCTTCGATGTGGTGGAAGCTCTCCACGATCATCACCTGCGGCACGCTGGCCGGCGCGATCATCCCGGAGCTGGTCAAGGTCTTCACCTCCACCGAATCGCGGCACGTGCAGGAAGTGGTCACGGCCTCGCGCGAAGGCGGCGCGTCGCTCAACATCCTGGCCGGCCTCATCGCCGGAAACTTCAGCGCCTACTGGATGGGCATCACCATCGCCGGACTGATGGGCGTCGGCGCCTGGATCAGCAGCATGTTCCCCACTGGCGACAGCGCGCTGATGATCGCACCCGCGATTTTCGCCTTCGGCCTCATCGCCTTCGGCTTCCTCGGCATGGGACCGGTGACGATCGCCGTCGACTCGTACGGCCCGGTCACCGACAACGCGCAGTCGGTTTTCGAACTCTCGACGATCGAATCGATCCCCGGCATCGAAGCGGAGATCCAGCGCGACTTCGGTTTCAAGCCGTCATTCGAGAAGGGCAAAGACTTCCTCGAAGCGAACGACGGCGCCGGCAACACGTTCAAGGCTACGGCCAAGCCGGTGCTCATCGGCACCGCGGTCGTCGGCGCGACGACGATGATCTTCTCCATCATCGTCATGCTTACGAACAAACTCACCGTGGATATGGACAAGCTCTCGCTGCTCCATCCGCAGTTCCTGCTCGGCCTCGTGGTCGGCGGCGCGGTCATTTACTGGTTCACCGGCGCGTCGACGCAGGCCGTTTCCACGGGTGCCTACCGCGCGGTCGAGTTCATCAAAGCGAACATGCATCTCGACGCCGGCGCCACGAAGGCCTCGGTCGAAGACTCGAAGAAGGTCGTGGCCATCTGCACGCAGTACGCGCAGAAGGGGATGTTCAACATCTTCCTGACGGTCTTCTTCTCGACGCTTGCGTTCGCGTGCTTCGAGCCGTTCTTCTTCATCGGCTACCTGATCTCGATCGCGCTCTTCGGTCTCTACCAGGCCATCTTCATGGCCAACGCCGGCGGCGCGTGGGACAACGCCAAGAAGATCGTGGAAGTGGAGCTGAAGGAAAAGGGAACGCCGCTTCACGCAGCGTGCGTCATCGGCGACACGGTCGGCGATCCGTTCAAGGACACCTCCTCGGTGGCCATGAATCCGGTCATCAAGTTCACCACGCTCTTCGGCCTGCTGGCCGTCGAACTGGCGGTGGAGATGACCAGGAACGGACAGCAGGGACTGACGCGAATCCTGTCGGTCGTCTTCTTCATCATCTCGGCGATCTTCGTCTACCGCTCGTTCTACGGAATGCGCATCCAGTCGCCGAGCGCGGGGCACTAACGCAGTCGATCAGTAGATTAGTGACCAGTGGATCAGGACAACCCATCGTCCTGATCCACTCGATCGCTTCTCAATCAAACGTGGAAGCATCGGCCGCGAAGCGGGCCGTAAGATCCGTAGCCCACGGCTTTCAGCCGTGGGTCCAGAGGCGGCGCTCTTTTGTGAGTGCGCCTTGGCGCGCGAAAGAAAGCTTTCTTTCGCCCGTTAAAACGGACTCACAAATCCTCGGCACACTCGATTACCCACGGCTGAAGGCCGTGGGCTACGGTCCTTACGCCGGCTTCGCCGACGGGAAATGGTGATGCACCGTTCGACGATTCCGCGCTACGAACCGTTCGCCTGCCGGTCGCGCTCTTCGTGGCGATCGGAGGCGCAGTGGGCCAGCATCTCCTGCAGGACGCGATGATCGAGCGGCTTCGCGACCACGCCGCAGACGCCGTAGTGCGCCACGCGCTCCCGATACTTCTCGGGCAGGCCGCTGGAGATGATCGTGTGGGCCAGCACTTCGGGCTTGCAGCGATCGAGATATTCGAGCACGCCGAAGCCGTCGATGCCGGGCATGAGCAGGTCGAGCACGACCGCGTCGTAGTGCGCGTTGGCGATCCGCTCGATCCCCTCGCGGCCGTTTTCGGCGATGTCGACGGCCATTCCCATGCGCCTTCCGAAGACCGCCACGAGCTCGGCGGACATCGCGTCGTCGTCGACGACGAGCATCCGCTTCTGCGATTCCTCCCCGCTCGCTTCGTACGGCCGCACCGCGGCCACGACTGCCGCGACGAGCTTGCGATAGCTGAACGGTTTCCGGAAAAGCCGCGACAGCAATTGCGGCGCCGTGTTCATCACCGTCTGCTCCGACATCCCGGTCATGAGAAAGACGCGGTCGAGCAGTTTGGGCTGCTCCATGTCGATGAAGTTCAACACGCCGAATCCGTTCAGCCCGCGATGGATGATCAGATCGAGGATGACCGCCGCATACTCATGCGCGCGCAATTTCTCGATGGCCGCGTAGCCCTCTTCCACGAAATCGACGGCGAAACCTTCGCGCTCCAGCGGGACTCGCAGGATCAATTCGGCGGCGCGGTCATCTTCAACGATGAGTACCCGATCTTGTTTCACGACAGACGTAAGTATATGCTCCGAAGTCTCCCAGGCAACCGATTCCCTTCATCGGCGCGTATTTTGCGCATGCAGGCGCAAAACTATGTTCACTGCTGACGCTCTGCTGAACGCCGTCAATCAGGCCGTCCTCGCGGCCGATGACGCGGGCACGATCGTTTTTTCGAACCCGGCCGCGGACGATCGATTCGGCGGCGGTAAGCCACTGATCGGCCAGACGCTCGCCGAGGTCCTGACCGGCTACGACGTGCCGGCGCTGCTTGCCGCCGTGCACGAAAAGGGGACGTGGTCCGGCAGCCGGAGCGGCGGCAGCGGCGACGGCCTCGTATTCACGACCGCCAATGCGCTTCGCAACGCGGACAGCGAAATCGACGGAGTCGTGATTGTCTCCACGCCGCTCGACGCTCTCGATCTCCCGCGCTTCGATGAGAGCGAACGGCTTCGTCTCGAAAACCGTCTGCTCCAGGCCGAGCGCATCTCCAGCCTCGGACGCCTGGCAGCGTCGGTGGCGCACGAGTTCAACAACGTGCTCATGGGCATCCAGCCGTTCATCGACCTTCTCACCAAACGCGCCGGCTCCGATCCCGCGGTCAAGATGGCCGCGCCGCGGATCGCCGACGCGGTCGCGCGCGGCAAACGGATCACGCAGGAAATCCTCCGCTTCACGCGCATCGGCGAACCGACGCGCGTCCCGGTCAACGTCGCCGAATGGCTGCATGCCTTCAAGCCGGAGCTGTCCCAACTGGCCGGCCCGCTGGTAACGGTGATCACCAGAACCGACCCGTCGCTGGCGATGATGGCCGACGCGCATCAACTGCGGCAGGTCTTCGCGAACCTCGTCGTCAACGCGCACCACGCCATGCCCAACGGCGGAACGCTGGAGGTGCGCGCGGTGGCCGACACGATGAACAACGGCAATCCTGCGCACATCCCCGCCGTACATTTTTCGATCAGCGACACCGGCGTGGGGATCCCCGAGGACACGTTGCACTACATCTTCGAGCCGCTGTTTACGACCAAGAAGTTCGGCGGCACCGGTCTAGGCCTCGCGGTGGCATCGCAGGTCGTGCAGCAGCATCAGGGACACATCTACGCCGAGAGCACGCTCGGCCAGGGGACGACGTTCCACATCCTGATTCCGGCCGCGCCCACGGAGGCCGTCGCGCTGCCGCGGCAACAATCCGCGCCGCGCCGCGTACGTCCTCCCATGCGCGTGACGATGATCGAAGATGACGAATCGGTCGGCGCCGGCCTCGCGGCCATCCTCGAGTTCGAAGGCATCGCCACCGATTGGGTTCGCCTCGGCGCCGACGCGGTCTCGCGCATCGCCGCCAAGTTTCCCGACGCCGTCATCCTCGACCTCGGCCTTCCCGACCTCGACGGCATGCAGGTCTACGAACTCATCGCCGCCCGCTGGCCCGACCTCCCCGTCCTCTTCTCCACCGGCCACGGCGACCAGAACCTCTTGACGAAAACACCAACGGGCAAAAAGGTCGGTTACCTACAGAAGCCGTACGAGTCAGACGAACTGCTCGCCGCGCTCGACGAACTGTTGGCGTGACGGCGTTCCAACGCGCGATCTGCGCGCGCCTACGTCGCGCGCGAAGGCGCGCTCACCAATCCAGCCCCGCGCTCGGCGCGGGGTAATGAGCGCGAACCGAAGTTCGTGGCCGCGGAGGCGGCCACTACAAGCTCGCGCCGCGTAACCCTGCAACGGCCGCCTCCGCGGCCGCATCTTCGTCCGCACGCCCAACCCCCGCGCAAAGCGCGGGGCTGCATTGGCGCGCGCGCCTTCGCGCGCGACCGCGAGCTATTGCCCCTTCACCTTTTCGAAAAACGCCACCAGCTTCGGCGACCACGCGGTCGCATCGAGCTGCAGCGCGCGATTGAGCCGCAGTGCGGATTGCATGTCCGCGGTGGCGCTGGCGAGGAGCGGATCGGCGTTGCGCGAGAGCATCGCCTGGGTGTATCGCGCGCAGCCGCGCAGCAGGTACGCCTCGGCGGTTTCCTTGGTCGCGATGAGTTGCGTCAGCGCGCGGTCGGATGACGCCAGATCGCCCGCGGCGAAGGCGCGATACGCCGACTCCAGCTGCGTTCGAGTCGGATCGGGTGCCGCTTGCGGCGCGACGACGACTTCCGGCGCCTTGCGCGCATCGAGCTCGCGCTCTTTCGCCGCGACCTCATCGACGACGCGCCGGATCGTTTTCGCGTCGCTGCCCGGTTTCAACTGCCGTTCGATGCGCTGCGCGTCGGCGACCGAAAGCTTCATCGCGATCAGCCGCCGCCGATAGGCCTGGATGGCCAGCTGCGCATTGACGAAGTCCTCGCTGGCCGTCTCCGGCTGAGCCTCCGGCTTCTTCACCTCGGTCTGCACCGGCTTCGGCGGCGGAACGCTTTGCGTGACCGGAACCGGCACTGGCTTCGGCTGCGGCGGCGCGGATTGTTTCGGCTGCGGCACGTCGTCGAACGGAATCACGATGTCGCCCGGCGCCGCTTTCGGCTGCGCAACTGGCGGCTGCTTCACAGGCCGCGCGGCGCGCTGCTTCTTCGCGTCGTCCGCCGCCTGAGCGAACATTGCGCGCGCCTCTTCGGCGATCTCCGCCGCACGTTTGTACGCCGCCACGTCGTTCCCCGCCTTCGCGTTCATGTCCTTCGCCTCGGATAGCTTGCGCTGCGCGGCGTGATACGTGTCGCTGTGATCGCCGCCGGCGGTGACTGCATCGACCTGCGCGGAAAGGGCGCCGCTGATTGCGGCACTCGCCTGCTGCTTGCTCGGACCGGCTGCATGCTCAGCGAGTGAAGCGGCGCGGCGCTGCTTCTGCGAATTGGCGCGGCCGATCAGATCGCGCAACTGCGCGTAGTACGGCGTGTTCTGCACGGCGCCCTGATCCTCGGAAATCTTCCACTCGCGCAGCGCGGCGTCGGGATCGCCGAGGTTCAGGCGGGCAATGCCGAGCCAGAAATGGGGCGTGTAGGTGAAGATCTGATCGCGCACGCGCGCCGTCGCATTCTCCTGCGGTACTTCGTCGATCGCACGCTGCAGAGCTTGCGCGCCCGCCTGATACTTTCCGGCGCGGACGAGATCGATCCCTCGGTTGTAAGCGTCGGACCATTTCTCCGCCGCGGCCAGCGGCAGCGCGACGAACAACAGCAACACCAGCGCGCGCTTCACGGCGTCCCTCCGCCGAATTGCGGAAGCGTGGCCGTTGCCGGATCGGCGAATGCGACGTTGATCAACTGCTCCTGCCCCGCCTTCACCTCGACCGTGCGCGTGATCGGCGAGCGGAACGCGGGATTCGTCAGCGTGATCTCGTACGTGCCCGGCGCGAGGTCGACCGGCGCCGGCGTCACGAACGGCGACTTCATCTCGATGGTCGCGCCGCTGGCCACGTTGCGGATGCTGGTCACCTCGCCCCACGGAAACGCATTCAGCGCCACCCGTCCGGGCGCGACCGCTACCGCCGGAATCTTCTTTGTTACCTCGGTAGCTTGGTACTTTCTCACCAGAACCGCTGCGGCAACGGCGAGTGCGCTGGCGACGAGTACCAGCACGATCCAGCGCATCGCGGAACGCGGCGGCGGCGGAACCGGCACGACGTTCGTCGACGACACCTTGCGCAGCGGGCGCGCCATCGGCTCGCCGTTCGCGGTCAGCACCGTCGGCGCGTGCGAATCAACGCGCGGCGTTTTCGGCACGGCGCTGCCGCTCGGCACCGTCGGCGTCGACACCTTCGTCGGCTCTTCCGTCACCTCGAACGCCTTCGGAAGCGGCGGCGGCGCGCCGGTGCGGTCGTCGAGCGATGGCTCGATCTCCTCCAGCGCGCGCGCCATCTCGCGCGCGGTGGCAAAGCGTTTCTTGCGGTCTTTTTCGAGCGCCTTGAAGATCAGCGCTTCCAGCTCCGGCGACGACGGCATCGACGGATTCACATCGCGCAGAGGCCGCGGCTTCTCCGACGCGTGCAGCATCAGATACGCGTGCGGCGTGTCGGCCTGAAACGGCGGCACGCCGGTGAGCATCTCGTAGAGAACGATGCCGAACGAATAGAGATCGGCGCGGCCGTCGATGCGCTCGCCCGCGTCGAGCATGCCGAGGTGCTCGGGCGAGCAGTACTTCCACTTGCCGACGAACATCCCGGTCTTGGTCTTGTTCGCTTCCGTCCCGTCGCCCTGCTTGGCGATGCCGAGGTCGATGAGCTTCACGTGCTGCTCCCCGTCCTCGTCACGGTCGATCATGATGTTTTCGGGACTGATGTCGCGATGGACGATGCCGGCGCGATGAATGGCGTCGAGTCCATGCAGCGCCTCGATCGCAAGCTGCGCCGCGTACTTTGGCGACAGCGGACCATTCGTCTCGATCAACTCGTGAAGATTGGTCCCCTCGATGTACTCCCACACCATGTAGCGCGAGCCGTCGTCGAGCGTGGAGAAATCGTAGAGTTGGGCCACGTTCGGATGATTGATGCGCGTAGCCAGCCGCGCCTCGCGGATGAAACGGTCGTCCGCGCCCTCTTCGCCGATGATGCTGCTTCGCATCAGCTTGATCACGCGGATCGAGTTCAGATGAAGGTGAAGGACCTTGTAGACCTCCCCCATCCCGCCGATGCCGAGGCGCGAGAGGATCTGGTATTTGCCGTCGAGAGGATGCTCGAGGTGTTTTCTCAGGAAATCGGTGATCGGCTCCCCGCAATACGGGCACG
>Ga0157369_10000624_pt1 | contig 45989 bp, 56 predicted proteins | sample C25metaG_FD_113461 | JGI IMG/M metagenome (GOLD analysis project Ga0157369, IMG submission 113461) | Corn rhizosphere microbial communities from Kellogg Biological Station, Michigan, USA - C2-5 metaG | ecosystem: Host-associated > Plants > Roots > Rhizosphere > Soil | place: USA: Michigan... | reverse complement strand
TGTGGCAACTGTCCCCGTACACTTCTAAACTGTGCCGGTATGTTTCACACAAAAATAAAATACCCGTGAAATCGAGTGCTGCGTCATGACCAATCTGTTGCTTTACCAACGTATCGCCCAGCAACTGGCTGAGGATATCCGGCGCGGTGTCTATCAGCCGGGCGAGCGCGTGCCTTCGGTGCGCAAGATGAGCTCCCAGTTGAATGTCAGCCACGCCACGGTGTTGCAGGCCTACGCCAACCTGGAAGACCAGGGGTTGATCCGCGCGCGCCCGCAGTCCGGGTATTACGTGCACCAGACGCCCGCGCTCACGGCGCCGACGCCGGATATCGCGCGGGTCGAGCGCCCGGGGCTGGTCACCCGTAGCAGCATCATCCAGCAGGTGTTGGTGGAGTCACGTCGCGAAGGCGTCTTCCCGCTGGGCGCCGCCGTGCCGAGTGTCGATTACCTGCCAGTGCGCGCGCTGCACCAGCAGTTGGCCAAGGTCACGCGCTTCCAGAGCCCTCGCGCGTTCAGCTATATGTTCAGCCCTGGTTTCGAACCGTTGCGTCGCCAGGTGGCGATCCGCATGCGCGATGCCGGCGTGGTGGTCGACCCGTCCGAAGTGGTGATCACCCACGGTTGCGTCGACGCGTTGCAGATGTCGTTGCGCGTGTTGACCCGTCCAGGCGACCTGATCGCCGCCGAATCGCCGACCTATTACGGCTTGTTGCAACTGGCCGACCTGCTCGGCCTCAAGGTTATCGAGATCCCCAGCGACCCGGCCACTGGCATGAGCCTGGAAGCCCTGCAACTGGCAGCCAACCAATGGTCGATCAAGGCCCTGGTGCTGACCACGCGCCTGAGCAACCCCCTGGGCGGCACCATGCCTGAGGAACGACAGAAACAGTTGCTGCGCCTGGCCTCGGATTTCGATATCCAGATCGTCGAGGACGATATCTACGGCGAGCTGATGTTCGAATTGGGGCGCACCAAGGCCCTGAAAGCCTATGACCGTCTGGATCGGGTGATCTACTGCTCGAGTTTTTCCAAGACCTTGTCCCCCGGTGTGCGCATCGGTTGGATGATCGCCGGCAAATACCAGCAGGAAATCCAGCGCCTGCAGATGTTCAGCACCCATTCGGCATGCAGTGTCACCCAGATGGGCGTCGCCGCGTATCTGGAGAACGGTGGCTACGACCGGCACCTTCGCTACATCCGTCAGGAATACCGCAAGAACCTCAGCGCTTTCCAGCTGGCGGTCCAGCAGTATTTCCCCGAAGGCACGCAGATGACCCGGCCTAACGGCGGTTTTATCCTGTGGGTCAGTTTGCCCGGGCGGGTCAATACCCAGGAACTGCATGTACGTGCCCTGCAACAGGGCATCAGCATCGCCCCGGGGCTGATCTTCAGTAACACCGAACAGTTCAACCACTGTATTCGCTTGAACTGCGGCACGCCGTGGAACCGCGAGGCAGAGCGCGCACTGATGACCCTGGGGATGTTGGCCAGCCAGTTGTGCCAGGAAACCGCAGCCGGTTTTTAGGCGCCCAAATGGGGCGGTACCGATCGCCGGCTGATCACCGCGCTTGTCATGCCGCGCACAACAAGCGAGCATATGGCCCTCTGCCGTTAATGCTGTTGGCGATATGACCTCTATTTTTCGTGCCGTTTTGGTGATTAGCCTCTTAAGCCTTGGCAACGTCGGCACTGTACTGGCGGCGACCCCTGTGCCGGGAGCCGCACCCGCAGTCAGCACCGAGCAGAAGACCCCTGCGAAAAAGCCGGCACCTGCGAAAAAAACCGCGCAGACCAAGAAGAAAGCGGCCACGACGAAAAAACGTGCGCCGGTCTCGAGCAAGTCCAAGTCGGCTCGCGAAGTGGCTCAGACCCAATTGCCACCGGCACAGTTGGACTTGTCCTTACCCTCGGACATGGTCAGGCACTTGCAGCCCATTGGCACCATGGCCCAGCCGAGGAACGTGCCTCTGCTGCCGCCGATGTTTGGCGAAAAGCCATCCGATAACAGTGCGTTCCAGATCAACGGCCGCTTGCTCAGCAATGAGATGAGGCTGCAACTGCGCAACGAAGAGCGCCGCGAAGTCGAAGGCGCCGCGCTGGATTTCGAGTTCAAGCAGTAGACTTTCCGTCAAAGGTGACTTCGTCACTCGACCATCTGTCGCAGACTGGTCGGTCACTTTTGTTTTCTGCGAAAAACCCCTGTTAGACCATTTTAAAACGGCTGTTTAAGGGCGTAATCTAGCCCGGCCATCCCTATTGAGTCGTCGAGGACCTGCTGGTCATGAAATGCCGTGAAGGCTGTGGCGCCTGTTGCATCGCCCCCTCCATCAGTTCACCGCTGCCAGGAATGCCCCACGGCAAACCCGCGGGCGAACGCTGCCTGCACCTGTCGGTCGAACAGCTATGCCTGCTGTTCGGCCGACCGGAGCGGCCGGCGGTGTGCAGTGATTTCAAGGCGGATATCGAGGTCTGCGGCACCGACCAGGCCGATGCGATCCGGTTGATCGGCTGGTGGGAGCAGATGACGGCGGCTTGATGGGCTTTACTATCGGAACTTCAACAATAAGGAATACAACAATGGGTTCGCTGAAACGAATGGCTGTGTTGTGCGGTTTTACGGTGTTGTTTGCTGCTACTGCTCAAGCTGAGGATTGGCAGGTCGCCAAGGACGAAGACGGCATCAAGGTGTCGCTGAGCGAAATTGCCGGCTCCAAGTACAAGGCGTATCGCGGTGTGACCGTAGTCAAGGCGCCGGTGGCCAAGATCGTGGCATTGCAGGAAGACGTGGCTGGCGCCTGCAAATGGATTCATGAGTGCAAATCGCAAAAACTGCTCAAGAAGGAAGGCGACAAGAGCTGGACCTATACCCAGTTCAAGGCACCGTTCCCGGTGACCGACCGCGATTCCATTCTGGAAATCACCACCTCCACGGCCGCCGACGGTAGCGTGACCCGCAAGCTGCTGGAAGTGCCCACCTACCAGCCGGAAGTGAAGGGCTACGTACGCGTCGCCCAGGTGGAAGGCTACTGGAAGCTGGTGCCCAAAAACGCCAATGAAACCGAAGTCACCTACCAGGTGCACACCGAGCCAGGCGGCAGCGTGCCTTCGTGGCTGGCCAACAAGTTCGTGGTCGACGCCCCGTTCAACACCTTGAAAGCCCTCAAGGAACGCGCTGAGCAGTAAGCGCAGTTGATCCGGTGCCTCCGACCTTGAGTGGAACGTTTGCCAGGCCCTCAAGGTCCAGATAGAGGTAAGCCCACACATGGGTTTTATCGAGGAGGCACCGATGCAAAAGTGGCAGATTACTTTCGTTGATGATCACGGCGTGCAGTCCGTGGAGCAGTTCACCTGCGAACAGAAGCCCAGCCTCGAAGACGCTGCGCACATGATTCGTAACAAGCTGGTGCCAGTGGCTGCCGAATTGAACCTCAATGACCTGGAAGGTCGTAAACCCGAGCCCACGGTCAAGATCCTCAAAGACCAGAACAGTATCCAGATCCTCGACATCTCTCCTGCTGTCTGAACATTTCCTGTATGCCTTTCAAGCGCCTCTGGTGGAGGTGATAGCTTCGCGCTACTCTGCAAGCGAGATCAGCGAATGAATCGCTAAGGTCTGGTCTTGTCAGCTACATGCTTGTTTTCCAGCGGTGATGTCATTGCCCCAGGTGATGTGATTGCCGTAGCCCCGCGCCAGTAGGGCGCGGGCTTGGGGAAGCACGGAAAGTCTATCCATCGGTCTGAGGAGGACGTTTCATGAGCACAGCCTATCAAGAAGACATCAGCACCAACGTTCTGCGCCGTATGAAAGAAGGCGGGTTCGATTTTTCACGGTTCCACCCCATCGAGTTCTACGCCATTTTCCCGGATGAGGAGCGGGCGCGCAGGGCTGCGGGTGAATTTCGTGGCGAATCGCTGAATGCCCAGGTCAGCGCGCGCGACGATGGTGCCTGGTACTTGGAACTGAGCAAGATCATGTTTGCAACCTACGACGGCATAGGAGACTTCGAGCAGGACTTTGAGGCGGTGGTCGAGCCCTTGGGCGGGATCATCGAGGGATGGGGGGTCAAGCAGGAGGTGCGTGGCTTACCCATGTAAATTTTCATCATGTAGTCAGGTTTTATGAGCAGCGAAGTGTATCGGCTGACCTTTTGGGTCGGCCGATTTTGTTTGGGCGCCAATAAAACTATTCGGAACTTGCGCGTGTTTTTTGGGCACCAAAAAAAAGCCACCCGAGCAAGGTGGCCTAAAGGGAAGAGCGGTTCGCTGACGTGGCAGGACGCATCCTGTTCAGCCGATGGGGACGATTATCCGCAGGCTTGGCCGGGCAGTGAAATCAACTCTGGCTATGCTGTTGATAGTCAAAGCCCGCCTTGTGATGAAGCAATGGGCATGACGCCGGGCGTTCTGCGCACCAGGAAGGTGCGACATGGCGCTTCTATTAATTCAACGGCTTGATTTATAAGTGTTTATGCCGCTGGCACGGGCCTTGCGATGGTTCTTGCGTCCGGGTGACAAGGAGTTCGGCATGATCCGCACTTATTACGACGAAATGTACGATGGGGCAGGGCAGGTCCGCCCTCACTACCGCGAGTTCGCCCGTTGGTTGGCTGAAACCCCTGCTGAACTGCTGGCCCAGCGCCGGCGCGAAGCCGATTTGCTGTTTCACCGCGCCGGGATCACGTTCACCCTCTATGGGGACGAGCAGGGGACCGAGCGCCTGATCCCCTTCGACACCATTCCCCGCAGTATTCCCGCCAGTGAATGGCGGATTGTCGAACGTGGCTGTATTCAACGGGTCAAGGCGCTGAACATGTTTCTCGCCGACCTGTATCACGATCAACGCATCATCAAGGCCGGGATCATTCCCGCCGAACAAGTGCTGGCCAACGAGCAATACCAATTGGCCATGCAGGGCCTGGACCTGCATCGCGATCTGTATTCCCACATCTCTGGGGTCGACCTCGTACGCGATGGTGACGGCACCTACTACGTGCTTGAAGACAACCTGCGTACACCGAGCGGTGTCAGCTACATGCTCGAAGACCGCAAGATGATGATGCGCCTGTTCCCTGAACTGTTCGCCGCCCAGCGCATTGCGCCAATCGATCACTACCCCAACCTGCTGCTCGACACCCTGAAAAGCTCCAGCCCCCTGGATAACCCCAGTGTGGTGGTACTGACGCCGGGGCGCTTCAACAGCGCATTCTTCGAACATGCTTTCTTAGCCCGGGAAATGGGGGTGGAACTGGTGGAGGGTGCCGACCTGTTCGTGCGCGATGACCGCGTGTTCATGCGCACCACCGACGGGCCCAAGGCGGTAGACGTGATCTATCGACGTCTCGATGATGCATTTCTCGACCCGCTGGCTTTCAACCCGGACTCCATGCTCGGCGTGCCCGGCCTGCTGGCGGCCTATCGTTCCGGCAATGTGGTGCTGGCGAATGCTATCGGCACCGGGGTAGCGGATGACAAGTCGGTGTACCCCTTCGTCACCGAGATGATCCGTTTTTACCTGGATGAAGAACCGATCCTGAAGAACGTTCCGACCTTTCAATGCCGCAAGCCCGACGAACTGTCCCACGTGCTGGCCAACCTGCCGGACCTGGTGGTCAAGGAAACCCAAGGCTCCGGCGGTTACGGCATGCTTGTCGGCCCGGCGTCCACGGCGGCGGAAATCGAAGCCTTCCGCGCGCGCATCAAGGCCAAGCCCCACGCCTATATCGCGCAACCGACCTTGTGTTTATCCACCTGCCCGACGTTTGTCGAAAACGGCATTGCGCCGCGCCATATTGACCTGCGCCCCTTCGTGCTCTCCGGCAAGGAGACCCGCGTAGTGCCCGGTGGCCTGACCCGCGTGGCCCTGCGCGAAGGGTCGCTGGTGGTCAATTCGTCCCAGGGCGGCGGCACCAAAGACACCTGGGTGGTTGAGGACTGATGCCATGTTGAGTAGAACTGCCTCGGATTTGTACTGGATGTCGCGCTACCTGGAGCGCGCGGAAAACCTCGCGCGCATGCTCGATGTCAGCTATTCGTTGTCGCTGATGCCCCAGGACGGGCGCGGCGACGGCTTGCATGAGTTGGCCATGCCGTTGTTGATCACCGGCACCTTGGACGATTACCACGAACGCCACGGCGAATTGCACGCCGAGCGCCTGTTGCACTTCTTTGCCCTGGACGCCGCCAACCCGGCGAGCATCTACAGCTGCCTGGGCGCTGCGCGAGCCAGTGCCCATGCGGTGCGTGGGCGCATTACCGCCGACATGTGGGAAAACATCAACGCCACCTGGCTGGATATTCGCGATATCGCCCAGCAGGGCTTGAGCCGCTACGGCATGAGCCGGTTTTGTGAATGGGTCAAGGAGCGTTCCCATCTGTTCCGGGGCGCGACCTACGGCACCATCATGCGCAACGACGCTTTTCGCTTTATCCGGTTGGGCACCTTTATCGAACGCGCCGACAACACCCTGCGCCTGCTGGATGCGCGCTATGAAATGGCCGGCGACCAGGCCGAAGCAGTCACCGATGGCACGGCCCACGCGTACTACCAGTGGAGTGCCTTGCTGCGCGCATTGTCGTCGTTCGAGGCCTATACCGAGATCTACCGGGACGCCCCCGGCGCGCGCCAAGTGGCGGAGTTGTTGCTGCTGCGCGCCGATGTGCCGCGTTCACTGCGGGCCTGCAGCGAAGAGATAGACCAGATCCTTGCCAGCCTGCCCGGCCTCAATGGTCGCCCGGCCCAGCGGTTGGCCGCGGAGATGGACGCGCGCCTGCGCTTTACCGCCATCGATGAAATCCTCGAGGAAGGCCTGCACGCCTGGCTGACCGACTTTATCCCCTTGGTTCGCCAGTTGGGCGACGCCATCTACAGTTCTTACCTGGAGGCGGCATGAGACTCTCCATCAGTCACGAAACCACTTACCACTATGACGACCAGGTTCGCGCGAGCATCCAGTACCTGCGCCTTACGCCCCACGATAGCGAGCGCCAGCACGTACTCAGCTGGCAATTGGAATTGCCACGCCCGGTGCGTGCCCAGGTCGACCCGTTCGGCAATATCCTGCATGTGCTGACCCTGGACGAACCCCACGATGCCATCATCATTGGCGCCCGTGGCCAGGTGGATATCGACGAACTGCGCGAGGCCGAGCACGAAAGCCAATCGGCCTTTCCGTTCCTGCGCAGTACCCGCCTGACCGAACCCGACGACGCCCTGCGCCGCTTTGCCGAACAGCACTGCCACCAGCGTCGCGACCGTACGGCGCTGATCGACCTGATGCATGCGCTCAACCAGTCGATGGTCTATACGCCGGGCGCCACCGAAGTCGACACCAGCGCCGCCCAGGCCTTCGCGGGCCGGGCGGGCGTGTGCCAGGACCACACCCACGCGTTCCTGGCCTGCGCACGCAGCCTTGGGATTCCGGCGCGGTATGTGTCGGGGTATCTGTACACCGAAGACAGCACCCACCTGGCCAGCCACGCCTGGGCCGAAGCCTGGCTGGATGACGCCTGGTACAGCTTTGACGTGACCAACCAATTGGCCCGCCCCGAACGGCACTTGAAACTGGCCGTGGGCCTGGACTACCTCGACGCCTGCCCAGTGCGCGGTATGCGCCGTGGCGGTGGGCATGAGCAGATGCATGCCAAGGTGAGCGTGGCGCCGACGCCGGTGATCTCAGTCCAGCAGCAGTAGTCCGCTTCCACCGGTCTACCTCCTGTGGCGAGCAGGTTTGCCGTGGCAAGCAGGCACGTTGTGGCAAGTGGGCACGTTGTGGCGAGCGGGCTTGCCCCGCGTTGGGCTGCGAAGCAGCCCCAATAAAGCAGAATGCGGTGTATCAGATATGGCCGGGGTGGCTGGTTTTAGGGCTGCTGCGCAGCCCAACGCGGGGCAAGCCCGCTCGCCACAACAAGCTTGCTTGTCACAGCACATCCGCTGCCACAGAGATTAGGGTGGATTCAGGGTTGTTGCTTGCGCCCGGCCATATGCTTCAAATACCCCACCAGCAACGCCAGCTCGCTGTCAGGCAACACACTGACGGCGAACGCTGGCATCTTTGCCTGCGGCCAGCGCCTCAGGCTCTGCGGGTCGCGGATATAGCGCTTGAGGAAATCGCCGCTGAAATATTCGGTGGGGTTGTAGGGAATATTCAGGTCCGGCCCTACCTGAGCATCGCCGCCACCATTGAGGCGGTGACAGGCCAGGCAGTTTTTCTGGAACAGCGCAAAGCCCTGGTTCACCGGGTCATCGGCCGCCAGTTTCGGGTCGGGTAACAGCGCGGGAAAACGTTCGGCCACGGTCTTCAATTGCTTGATCGCGGAAACCTGGAACGGCCACTGTTCCGGGCTGATAGGCCCGGCCTGCGGGTCGGTCCACACCAGGTAAAACGGCCCGGCGCTGGGTTTGCCGTCGGCCAGCGCGGGCCATGGGTGAGCGGGGTCTTCCACCGCGAGCCAGGCGCGGGCGCCGCTTTTTTGCAACAACGGCGCGGCCGTCAGTTCAGCGGCGAATCCATCAAGGGCCACGGCTTGCAGATGGTTTTCCGGCTTGAGGCCCGGTAGGAGCGCCGCCAGCGGCACTGCGCGATAGGTCATGTTGCGTTTGTAGGACACGTCATCAACGATCTGCACCGTCTGCGCCTCGGGAAGCTTGAGCAGCTCGGCGGTCTGCCAGGTCCTGCTGGCGTGGTCCAGTTCAATGGTCAGTTGCGCGGCCGAGGCGGGCAGGGCCAGGAGCAGCGCGAGGAAGGCTAGCGACGGTTTCAAGAGAGAGGTCCGGACGAAAGGGGGATGGAACCTACGATAGCGCAAATGCGCACGCAAAACGGCAGCTCCTGGCAGGACCGCTATAAGCAATGTCCCGACAGGTGCTGCCAAAAACTGCAATCCTGATGTACAGAATGGGGCATGTGATTCGTCAGCCAATAACCTTGGTGAGGTTGGGCAGGATCAGAATCAGTGTGGTGGCGAACAGAATAAGTCCCGCCTGACGTACTTTCGTGTGCTTGAACATGGCTGACTGCCTTTTGTTGTTATTCCTGAGCGTCAAATGCGTGCCGGTGTAGGTCAGTATCGCAACGTGACGTGTCGCTTTTCTTACAGTTGCTCCAGCAAAACCCGGCAGCAACGTCTTACTGATTGAACCTTAGAGCCCTCGTTCTGCATGGCTTAGATCCATTTCATATCAGCTAATCGCAGTTACTGATTAAAACGCTATGAGGCCTATCGCCATCTTGGCGCCAATGCCTTGGCTAGACCGCTAAAACGATTAATCAGGCGAATCCTGTAGCTCCCTACCGTTCGTCCGAGCGTGGGGGTCAAAACCTATGAGCGCATCCGTCATTGAAACCGTGTCAATCGGGCCTAAGGTAAGGGCACTACAGCGCAATGGTTCGAGGACGTCATGACCCAAGCTTTGATCTTTGATGCGATACGCACGCCCCGTGGCAAAGGCAAGGCCGAGGGTGCCCTGTACAGTGTCAAGCCGGTGAATCTGGTGGCGGGGTTACTCAAGGCGCTGGCCCGGCGCAGTGACCTCGACACGCATCAGGTCGATGACATCGTCCTCGGTTGCGTCACCCCGGTGGGCGACCAGGGCGCCGACATCGCCAAGACCGCCGCGCTCGTGGCCGACTGGGACATCAGCGTCGCCGGCGTGCAAATCAACCGCTTCTGCGCCTCGGGCCTGGAGGCGGTGAACCTCGGCGCGATGAAAGTGCGTTCCGGCTTTGAAGACCTGGTGGTGGTCGGCGGCGTCGAGTCCATGTCCCGCGTGCCCATGGGCAGTGACGGCGGCGCCTGGGTGCTCGACCCGCACACCAATATGCACTGTCACTTCACGCCCCAAGGCATTGGCGCGGATTTGATCGCCACCCTGGAAGGTTTCAGCCGTGAGGATGTCGACGCCTTCGCCCTGCACTCCCAGCAGAAAGCGGCCAGGGCGCGCGCAGACGGTTCCTTCAACAAATCGCTGATCGCGGTGCAGGACCAGAACGGCATTGTGTTGCTGGACCATGACGAGTTTATCCGTGGCGACTCCACCCTCGAGGGGCTGGGCAAACTCAAGCCCAGTTTCGAAATGATCGGGCAGATGGGGTTTGATGCCACCGCACTGCGGGTCTACAGCCACGTGGAGCGCATCCACCATGTGCACACCCCGGGCAACAGCTCCGGCATTGTCGACGGCGCCGCCTTGATGTTGATCGGTTCCGAGGCCAAGGGCCGTGAACTGGGCCTGCGGCCGCGGGCGCGCATCGTGGCGACGGCGGTCACCAGCACCGACCCGACGATCATGCTGACCGGCCCTGCACCGGCCACGCGCAAGGCCTTGGCCAAGGCAGGTTTGCGGGTCGAGGACATCGACCTGTTCGAGGTCAATGAAGCCTTCGCCTCGGTGGTGCTCAAGTTCATCAAGGACATGCGCATCGACGCCGCCCGGGTCAATGTCAACGGCGGGTCTATCGCCATGGGCCACCCGCTGGGCGCCACCGGCTGCGCGATCCTCGGCACCCTGCTCGACGAGCTGGAGGTGCGCCAGCAGCGTTACGGCCTGGCCACTCTGTGTGTCGGCGGTGGCATGGGCATCGCCACCATTATCGAACGCCTCTGAGCCCAAGGAATTGTCATGACCCAAGCTATCCGATACGAAAAAGGCCAGGACCAGATCGCGGTGCTCACCCTCGATATGCCCGGCCAGAGCGCCAACACCATGAACGCCGTGTACCGTGAGGCCATGGCAGCCACCGTTGCGCGCCTGGAAGCGGAAAAGCACACGCTTGCCGGCGTGATCGTCACGTCGGCGAAGAAGACATTCTTCGCCGGTGGCGACCTCAATGAACTGATCAAGGTCGACAAGGCCCACGCCAAGGATTTCTACGACAGCGTGCTGGTGTTGAAGGCGCAACTGCGCCGTCTGGAAACCCTCGGCAAACCCGTGGTGGCCGCGATCAACGGCGCGGCCCTTGGCGGTGGCTGGGAGATCTGCCTGGCCTGCCATCATCGGGTCGCGCTGGATAACCCGTCGGTGCAACTGGGGCTGCCGGAAGTCACCCTGGGCCTGTTGCCGGGCGGCGGCGGGGTGGTGCGCATGGTGCGCATGCTGGGGTTGGAAAAGGCCCTGCCGTATTTGCTCGAAGGCAAGAAAGTGCGGCCGCAACAGGCGCTGCAAGCCGGCTTGATCGATGAACTGGCGGCGGATCTCGATGAGCTGCTGGCCAAGTCCCGCGCCTGGATTCTCGCCAACCCTGAGGCGAAACAGCCTTGGGACACCAAGACTTTCCAGATCCCTGGTGGTACGCCGTCGAACCCGAAAGTCGCGCAAATGCTCGCCATCGCACCGTCGATCCTGCGCAGTAAAACCAACGGCTGCTTCCCGGCTCCGGAGAACATTCTCAGTGCCGCGGTGGAGGGTGCCCAGGTGGATTTCGACACCGCGCACCTGATCGAAACCCGCTACTTCACCGAGCTGGTCACCGGGCAAGTGGCGAAGAACATGATCGGCACCTTCTGGTTCCAGCTCAATGAAATCAACGCCGGCCGTTCGCGGCCCCAAGGGTTTGCCACCTATGTGACACGCAAGGTCGGCGTGCTTGGCGCCGGCATGATGGGGGCGGGGATCGCCTACGTCAGCGCCAGCGCAGGCATTGACGTGGTGCTCAAGGACATCAGCCTGGCCGCTGCCGAAAAGGGCAAGGCGCACACGGCCGCGTTGTTGGACAAGAAGGTCAACCGTGGGCAATTGACCGCCGGGCAGCGGGAAAGCATCTTGGCGCGCATTCATCCAACCCAGGATGACGCCGACCTGGGCGGTTGCGACCTGATCATTGAAGCGGTGTTCGAAGACCGCGACCTCAAGGCCAAGGTCAGCGCCGCTGCGCACCGCGTGGTCGGCAACGACGCGGTGATCGCTTCCAACACCTCGACCTTGCCCATCAGCGGCCTGGCCACGGCCGTGCCCGACCCAGGCAAGTTTATCGGCCTGCACTTCTTCAGCCCGGTGGACAAGATGCCGTTGGTGGAGATCATCAAGGGCGCCCATACCTCGGAAGAAACCCTGGCCCGTGGTTTCGACTTCGTCCTGCAAATCAAGAAAACCCCGATTGTGGTCAACGACAGCCGCGGCTTCTTCACCTCGCGGGTGTTCGGCACCTTTACCAACGAAGGCATCGCCATGCTCGGCGAAGGCGTGGCCGCGCCGATGATCGAGACCGAAGCGCGCAAGGCGGGCATGCCGGTGGGGCCACTGGCGGTGTCCGACGAGGTATCCCTCAGCCTGATGAGCCATATCCGACAGCAAACCGCCAAGGACCTGCACGCCGAAGGTAAAACCGTGCCGACCCATCCGGCGACGGTGGTGATTGATCTGCTGGTCAACGAGTACAAACGCGCGGGCAAGGCGGCGGGGGGCGGTTTCTACGAGTACCCGGCAGGCGGGCAGAAGCATTTGTGGCCTGAGTTGAAGGCGCGCTTTGAGCGAGCCGACCAGCAGATTCCAGCGCAGGATGTGCGTGACCGTTTGCTGTTTATCCAGGCCATCGAGACCGTGCGATGCGTGGAGGAGGGCGTGTTGATGTCCACCGCGGACGCCAACGTGGGGTCGATCTTCGGGATTGGCTTTGCGGCGTGGAGCGGGGGCGCGTTGCAGTTTATCAATCAGTACGGGTTGAACGACTTCATCGCGCGGTCGCGCTACCTGGCCGAGCAGTATGGTGAACGCTTTACGCCGCCGGCGTTGCTGCTGGAGAAAGCGGCGCGGGGTGAAGTATTTCGGTGAGCAAAATGTGGGAGGGGGCTTGCCCCCGATAGCATCAGTCACAGAATACAGTGGCTGGATCACCGCTGCCGGGAGCCAGCCCCTCTCCCACAAAGAGCATCCTGCGGGGCTTGCCTTGGAGGGGTATTTCAAGGCAGGCTCTTGGGGTGTTCAATATTCCCATCGCCGTGTCAGGTATTTTTTATGTCGCTACGCGTCTGCATCCTGGAAACCGATATCCTGCGTCCAGGCTTGATCGATCAGTACCAAGGTTACGGGCAGATGTTCAAGCGCCTGTTCTCCAAGCAGCCGATTCCCGCCGAATTTGTCGTGTACAACGTGGTGCAGGGTGAATACCCCTCGGACGACGAAGTGTTCGACGCCTACCTGGTGACCGGTAGCAAAGCCGACTCCTTCGGTACCGACCCTTGGATCCAGACCCTCAAGACCTACCTGCTCGAACGCTACAAGCGCGGCGACAAGTTGCTGGGCATCTGCTTCGGTCACCAATTGCTGGCGCTGCTGTTGGGCGGCAAGACCGAGCGCGCCGGCCAGGGCTGGGGCATGGGCATCCACGACTACAAGCTCGACGCCAAGGCCCCTTGGATGAGCCCGGAGGTGCCTGAACTGACGCTATTGATCAGCCATCAGGATCAGGTCACCACCTTGCCGGAAAATGCCACGGTCATTGCCTCCAGCGACTTTTGCCCGTTCGCCGCGTATCACATCGGCGACCAGGTGCTGTGTTTCCAGGGGCACCCGGAATTTGTCCACGACTATTCCCGCGAACTGCTGGAGATTCTTCAGACAACCTTGGGCGAAAAGGTCTACACCAACGGCGTGGCCAGCCTCGAACGCGACCACCACGGCGTCACCGTGGCGGAATGGATGATGCGCTTTGTGGCACACAAGCCCGAGGCCAAGGTTAAAGCCAGCCCGAGCGCTTGAAGCTGGCCCACAGTCCGGTACAGCCTAAAGCGATGAACCCCAACACCCCGAAATAGCCGTAGTGCCACTGCAGCTCGGGCATGTTCTGGAAGTTCATCCCATAGATCCCCGCGACCGCCGTGGGGAACGCCAGGATCGCCGCCCACGCGGCGAACTTGCGTTGCACCACACTCTGGCGCGACGCTTCCAGCAACACCCCGATCTCGATGGTCTGGCTGGCAATGTCGCGCAGGGTGGTGAGGTCTTCCATCTGCCGCGTCACGTGGATCTGCACGTCACGGAAATACGGGCGCATGTTCTTGTCGATAAACGGGAAGCTCAGCTTCTGCAATTCCTGGCTGATTTCCACCATGGGTGCCACATAGCGCTTGAGCCGCAACACATCACGACGCAGGCCGTGAAGGTTCTGGATATCGCGCTCACTCAGCGAGCTGCACAGCACGTTGCGCTCCAGCTCATCGATCTCGGCGTGGATCGCCTCGCTCACGGGCTGGTAGTTTTCGGTGACGAAATCCAGCAGGGCATAGAGGACAAAATCCTCCCCATGCTCCAGCAATAACGGCCGCGCCTCACAGCGTTGGCGCACAAAGCCGTAGGACGCTGAATGGCCGTTGCGCGCCGTGATGATGTAGCCGTTGCCGGCGAAGATATGGGTCTCGATAAACACCAGCTTGCCGTTCTCGCGCACCGGTGAGTAAGTGACGATAAACAGCGCGTCGCCAAACGTTTCCAGCTTCGGGCGGCTGTGTTTTTCCAGGGCGTCTTCGATGGCCAGCTCATGCAGGTTGAACTGGCGTTGCAGGTTGGCCAGCTCCTGGGCGTTGGGTTCTTCCAGGCCGATCCACACAAAGTGACCGGGTTTGGCGGCCCAGGCCGCGCCTTCGTCAAGGGTGATATCAGTAACTTTCTTTCCGGCGCTGTACACAGCGGCCGCAACAACTCTACCCATGATGCTGATCACTTCTTATTAGGAGGACAGGTGTTGGGCAGCTTAGCTTGAAGCGAGTTCTATTGTTGCGGCACTTTGCAGTTCCAGGTCCATTGCCTTGATGCACTCATCCATCTGCGCATGACACGCCTGCATCAACGCCGGGATGTCATCCGAAGTCAGGCCGATGGTAGGAATCGGCGGCAATGAGCGTATGAGTACATCACCGCTGTTCCAGCGGTTCAGCCGCATATGGGTGACGTAATTGCTCACGCACACCTGCACGATTGGCACACCCGCGGCCACCGCCATATGAAACGCACCCTTCTTGAACGGCATCAGGCCACTGCCCAGGTTGCGCGTGCCTTCCGGGAATACCCAGATCGACGTGTCCTTGTGCTGCAAGGTATGGGTGGTGGTCAGCATCGCCCGGCGTGCCTTGTATGCATTGCCCCGGTCGATCAGCACATTGCCCGCCAGCCAGAACAACTGGCCGAACAACGGCACCCATTTCAGGCTTTTCTTGGCGATGCACACCGTGCGGTGCGGCACCACGGTGCCGAGCACAAACAAGTCATAGTTGGACTGGTGGTTGGCGATGATCACGCACGTACCGGGCTTGTTGCGCAACGAGTCCACGTCGGCCTTCACGTTCAGGCGCAAGATCCACATGGCCGGCAGTGCATACAGGCGGGCACACAGGCGGCTGTTGTCCGGGTTGAACGGCCGGCAGATTCCCACCAGCACGCCCAGCCCACCGGCGGCGATAAAGTGCAGGCCCATCAACAACATACGCAACAGAAAAAGCATCGATACGGCTCATCGAGACAAAAGTGGGCGCAGTGTACGGATGTGCACTGAATTCGGCAATTGCGCCTAAATAGGAAGGAGATAGGCGATGTTTAAGTACATGTTTCAACAAGTGCTGACAGAGCCTGTCTAGAGCGGTGAGGGATGATTCGGATATGCCTGTAAGAAAAAGCCCGACTCAAGGTCGGGCTTTGGTGCAGCAGGTGTAGGCGATTAGCTGAGGATATGACCCTGATCCTGGATGATGGCATCGTCCAAGGCTTCCAGCAGCCCACTGCGCACTTTCAACTTGGTGTGCTTGTGCGCGTTCATATTGAGCTTCTTCAACTGCCGTGCGGCTTCCAGCGCCGCTGCGTGCAACTCCTCCGGCGCCACCACCTTATCGAGGAAGCCGGCCTGCAACGCGCCCTGCGGGTCAAACATCTCGGCATTGATCACCGAGCGATGAAACGCCGACTTACGCAGACGATTCCGCGCCAGTTCGATACCCGCATGGTGCATGGTCATGCCGATCGCCACCTCATTCAGGCCGATACTGAACGGGCCCTCCACACCAATCCGATAATCCACCGACAACAGCAGGAACGCGCCCTTGGCCACCGCATGGCCTGGGCAAGCGACGATCACCGGGAACGGGTGCGACAACAGGCGACGTGCCAGCGTCGAGCCCGACGTCACCAGGCTGATAGCCTCTTTAGGGCCGGCCGTCATCACCTTCAAATCGTAGCCACCCGACAAAATCCCCGGTGTACCGGTGATGATCACCACCGCCCGGTCTTTCTCTGCCTGATCCAGCGCTTCGTTAAATGCGCTGACCACCGCTGGAGAAATGGCGTTCACCTTGCCGTTGCTCAAGGTCAGTGTGGCGATACCGTCTTCGAGGTGGTAGGAGATCAACTCACTCATGACGCGGTTCCTTGTAGGATTTGTTATAGACGTATGCAGCAGACGTTACCCACCACGCCCGCCCTGGTAAAGCACCATGACTGACTACCCAGTCAGACTTTTCCCGTATACCCGACGGCAGACAGCCTAGGGCAGGGCACAGCAGCCAGGGTAGACCCTCGCGATCAGTGCCTGAGATTGGCACAATCACCCTCCTGCGCCGCCCCCACGCCGACATACCCCCTAACCGCATGAAAATTCTGAAAAAAACCTTTGCCATCAGAAAGGCTTTCGACTACATTAGCGCGCCTCGACAGACTGAACTGGTTTGACGAGATACGGTGAAGTGTCCGAGTGGCTTAAGGAGCACGCCTGGAAAGTGTGTATACAAGAAATTGTATCGAGAGTTCGAATCTCTCCTTCACCGCCAAATTTGAAACGACTAAACCCCTGAAAACGTTGAAGTTTTCAGGGGTTTTGTGTTTTCAGAGGGTCAAAAAAGGCCCATATGGGAACATCCATGGGAACACAGGCTGCTGGATTGCCCGCGTTCGAATCCCGGTTTACGGGGCTTTGTCACCACCTGGTGGCTGGATGCCCAGGGCGTGTTGCAGCATGCCGATGACGTCCGGGCCGTCCTCATTGATCCACATGCCGTAGTGCTGTCGGATCATGTTCGCGCTGGTGTGGCCCATCTGCTCCGCTATCCAATCCACCGAGGCCACACCGGTGGTGAGCAACTGGCTGGCGTAGGTGTGCCGGCACTGGCCAGGACCGCGATAACGAACCTCGGCCGCTTTCAGGTGCGCTTTGAAGAACCTGTCTCTCACGACAAAGTCGCTGACATGCGGCAGGCCGCTCTTGGTGTTCAGGAATACGAAGTGCAGCTTGTGCTTGCGGATGGTCTTGTTGTCCCGCTCGACGACGTCGACCGTGTCCACGGTCTTGAGCTGGTTGATCGCATCCAACTTGCGCAGTGCGTCCCACGCTGGCTCCAGCAAGCGGACCTTGCGCGTAGAACGTCGGGTTTTCGTCACTCGATAGGCTCCTCGCACCTTGGATCGGCGGAAAGTTACTGTCCCCTGTTTCAGATCGACATCCTCCCAGGCCAGGGCAATAGTCTCCGACACCCGCGGCCCTGCCCAAATCATGAACTGCACCATCAGCAGCTCCTGGGTACGATTGGTCGGTGTTTCGAGGATCTGCTTGATTTCCGCCCTGGTGAACGGGTCTGGCGCCTCTGGATCGGGCAGACGCACGAATAACCCTTCAGTTGGGTCGTGCGCGACCTTCTTCCGGGTGCGGTACAGCCGGAACACCTGGCGCACATTGCTGATGATGTCGCGGATGGTTTTGTTCTTCAGCCGCTTCGACAACGGCCCCTGAATCCACTCCTGCAGGTCCAAGTGGTCAATCTGATCGATCTGAACGTCACCCCAGCGCGGCCGCACATGGACCTCAGCCTTGTTCTTGTACCCCCGGAAAGAGGTCGCGGCCACGCTGTTGCTCTTGATGGTCAACCATAGGTCTAGGTAGTGCCCGAAGCTGTTCTCGGCCAATTTGGTCGACTCGGGAAAATGCCGGCGGTAATCGAAGGTGCCGGCCTGTATCTCGTATTCGATGACTGTGACCAGGCGCTTTGCATGCTCGCGGTTGGCCGGTGTGTTGCCGCCGGGCACCAGCTCCCGGCACAGCTCGCCATTAAAACGAAAATAGACCCGTACCGAATTGCCACGGGCCTCTACGCCATCTGCCATATGCGTCCCCACGCGATGTATTGAAAGATTCTTCCAGGTGAAAGAAAAAAGGCCCGTCTCCGGGCCTTTGTGTATTGCGGTGAAGTGTTGCCGATCACTGCTGGCGAAGTAACCAGAACAGGCCGGCACTTTTTCTAGGTGCTGGTGTGGTACCGGCTTGGGCCTCCTCGGCCCGACGCTTGGCGTTCAGCGCCTGACGCGCTTTGCTGCACTTCTGGTGGTTGCCGTGGGCACGGGATCTGTTGCACTGGTCGCATATGCCGGTTAGGTCCAGGCTCCAGGGAAAGGATTTTCCGTTGTTCATTGCGTCCCCCTTACATCCGAAATGATTGATGGATAAAGGTCGGCCGGGACACATGGTCAGCGGGCTGTGGGGCGTCGGATTGGATTTCACAAACGAATCGATGTCGCTCTCGGTTGCGCGCGGTAAGTGCCTCAGTGAGGCCAGGTACGACGTCAATGCATCGCTCGTAAGCGTCAGGCCCGCTCCAGCTATCAGCCTTCACTACCTGACAATCCGTGCGGGTCGTATCGGCGCACAGATAAAGCAGCAGGAACACAGTCATACACCAACCTCCTGCTGGGTCACGCTCAACGCAATCGCCACCGGCTGCACCCAAATCGACACGTTGCTGAGCATGAACGTCTCCCCAGCCTCGGAAAGCAGCAGCGTCATGCCGAACACATCGGCCATCGCTCTTGCCGCCGCGCGCGGTACCGCGTTGCCGATCCGCTCCCGGTGGTGGCCGTCGTTAATACCGTCCAGCCGGAAAACCCCCGCCTGTTCAATCTTGCGAACCCGCTGCATACGCTCAATCTCATGAGCGGTCTGCGGATCTGCTGACCAGTGGTCCTCTGGATCAAACAACGATTGCAGTGCAGCCAGCTCCAGGGTGGTGAACGGGCGGTGCCAGGTGCCGTCGAGGCTGGTGATCATGCAGGTCAGCCGGTCGTTGGGTGCCGGCATGCGCAGGTCTGCGACCGACCACCGGCCATTGTCGTGGCATGCGCTGGCGGAAACTGCGCCGGCCGGGGTGTTGTAGTCGACCACGCCGTAATGCCCGCCGGTCAGGTAGGCGTCGCCCTTGGTGCGCGACATGCCCGGGCGCGGATCTGCGATCGATAACGCGCCGCTGGCAACCTGTTGTGAACCGGTCACGGTCTTGGCGCTCTCGCACCAGGGCGTGATCCGCAGCTTTTGCGTGCTGGCGTTCGGGTGCCGGTTTTTGTAGGCAGGATCGGCCACGGCAAAAGCGCCCTGGCCAGTGGTACTGCCGGCGATCACGGTGCCGGCCGGCTTGCTGTAGTCAGTGACCAGGTATTTGCCGAAGCCCTTGGACGGTTGCCGAGGGTCGGCCACCGCCTGTCCGCCGGAGCTGGGGCCATGCCCTGCCGTGACAGTGCCGGCGGCTTGGTCGTTGCGAACCACGCGAAACACGTTGTTGTGCCGCTCGCCGCCCATGCGCGGGTCCGCAACGCTGAAGGTCCCTTGTCCTGGGCTGCGTTGGCCGGTGACCACGCCGCAGTGGCGGTTATAGGGCAGCACGCCGTATTGGGTGTATTCGAATTTGCTGGTCGGTCGAGGGTCGGCAACCGAGAACTTGCCGTTGGTTGGGCTCGACCGGCCGGCAACCGTGCCGGCAGTGTCCTGCCAGTCGTGCACCCCCATATAGCCGGCGCGGTACTCCGGCACGATCACGAAATCGCGCAGGTACCCGTCCTCGATCGCAAACCGGCTCAGGCTGCGCCAGTCTTTCCCGGCCTCGACCAGGGCCAGACGCACCCAGGTTTTCCACTGCAACGCCGGCACCCGGTGCATGGGGCCCGCCTGATCGATATCGCCGGCCAGCGGCATGCGGCTCAGTACGTCACCGACGGCGCGCAGGCTGCGCTTTTCAGGTTCATACAGGAATGCTGGAACCTGCTCGACGTGCCTGGCCACCATCAAGAAACGCTTGCGGCTCTGTGCCAACTCGCCAATTTCGCCACAGTCGTGGGTAGTTTCCGCCACCGCGTAGCCGTAATGGCGGAGCAGCTTGGTGATTTGGTCCAGTAGGTAGCGGCCACGGGTTGCCAGGCGTGGCACGTTTTCGAACACGATCAGTTTCACCGGCTTGTGCTTCCATGCTTCGCACATCAGCCACACACAGCGCAACGTTAGCTCGTTGAGTGCCCGGTACTTGGGTGTCTGGCTCATTGTCTCCGACAGCAAGCCCGAGGCGCCCTTGCACGGGCTGCTGATGAAAACCGCGTCCGGGTCTTCGTTGCCGGCGGCGCGGCGCAGATCCTCGGCGGTGACCTCTATCCAACCGGCGGGCGGCTGCTGGCCGTGGAAAGCTATGTACTGCTCGCGGGTGAACAGGTCCATCAGCGTGCCAGGTACACCGGTCATCATCTGGAAGTCGCGCAAGCCGGCCGGGTCGACATCAACACCGCCCAGGCAGCGCCATTCAGCTTGCACGGGACCCAGGACTGGTTTGGAGTCGCTGAAGCCTGCGGCGCCGCTGCCCAGGCCGCAGCATAGGTGGAAGTGGGTGAAGGTGCGCTTGATCATGAGTGGCCCTCCATGAGCATTCGCGTCAAGGCATTGGGCTGTCCTTCCGGTGTCAGCTTTCCGAGTGGTTTGGTAATGCTCCGACCTCTTGCGGTGCGCAGGGTCGCAACGCTGCCATCGATCGCTTCAATGACGCCGGTGCGAGCGCTGAGAAGGTATTCCTTGCCTCCACCGCTTATAGCGACGTAACTGACCTTGTCGCCGACAGCCAGAGCGGTTGTGGTAGCCTCTGCGGTGCCGCCTTTGGGTTGATTCACTTGCATGGTGCTTCTCCTTTGGGTGGTCGGTGTCGAGGGGTTGCAGCCCCTCGGCACCACCTTCTTACTGGCTTTCGCCGGTTGGGTTTTGCTTGCGCACCAGGTGCAGCAGCAGGTTTTCAAACTCAACAACCTCATCAGTTGCTGACTGCCAGTCCAGGACTGCCCGGATCTGATCCCGGCTGCACTCCAGCACCAGAATCTCTTTGTCGCTTACCGCACGAACTTCCAGAATCGCGACCAGGCCAGCAGGGTCGTAGGCTTCGGCGTGAACAATTTTCCCGGACTCGTTAAACCAGGCCTTCAGCTCTTTCAGGTGCCGAAGGCGGTTGGTTTCGCCCTGCTGGCCCTCTCCTGTGATGATTTGTACGTGCATGGTGCTTCTCCTTTGGGTGGTTGATTTCGAGGGGTTGCAGCCCCTACACGCACTGGAAGACCCAGCAGCGAATGGTTTTAGGTTTATCGAATGCGTCGACCTGGCGCGCCGAGTTGACGGGCTTGTTCGACTCCAGAAATTTGGGTGACTTGCTGGTCTTGAGCAGGCGTTTCAGATCGCTCAGCGGCGGTACTTGCTGGCGTTTATTGGCAGCCATTTCCACAAACTCGTTGAGGTTCACGGCGATCAGTCCATCGCGGCGCGCATGGTTCAGCGCTGCTTTCTCGTCCATGCCATTGAGGAACTCGTACAGGTCCCAAAACTCGCGCACGGTTGGGTGGTCGGCGTTAATTGCCTGCTGTCGCTCCAAGGCCATGCGATTGATTTCTGCATGTGCCAACGCCCTGCGGCGGTCACCGAGGGGCACGACACCGGCCAACGCATCCACCAGGCTGCGCAACTGGGCGTGGTTTTTGGCGATACGCACGGTGCGCACGCCAGGCTGGGCCAGCAGCTCCTGTTCGTAGCCGGAGGTGTTCTCCTCCATCAGGCGCATGGTTTCGGCTTCGCGTTGCAGCGCCTTGACCAGGAAGCCGCTGATGCTGTCCATCGGCATGCGTTCCAGCTGTTCGGCGTACTGCTTGGTTTCCGGGGTGTGGTGTTCGCGTGTCAGGTGGACATGGCAGATGCGCTGCAGGATCGGTTCCGACGCGTTCACCGGGTTGTTCTGAGCGATCAGCAGGGCGGCACGGAACGGTGGTTCGTGGGTGTCGTTGCCGTTGTTCTTCACGCCGGTGGAGCGAACGCTGCGGCCGTTGTAGGCGGTTTTCAGTTCGTCCCAGTCGAAGTGCTTAACCGGCTGGCCTTCCTTTTGTTCACGCTCGGACTCGATCAGCACCACCGGCAAGTTACTGACCTGTGAAAAGTTGCGCGCGCGGCTGGCGGCGGTCGCTTTGGACGGGTCAAAGCCTTCGTAATCAGTGCGCCCGACCGACTTCCACAGCAGCTCAACCAGGGTGGTCTTGCCTGAGCCGGCTTCGCCCACCAGCTCCAGGAACATCAGCGACTTGTGGATCTGGCGGATCTGCTCGGCGTGCAACGCGCCCAGCCACCAGGCCAGCACCACCAGCCCCTGTACGCCAAAGCAGCGCCAGTAGATGTCGAACCACCCTTCGTTGTAGGCGTTGAGGTCGGTGTTGATATGCAGCACCGGCGACTGGCTCTGCGACTTGATGCTCAGCTTGCCGAGGTCGAAGAAGTCTTCCTTGTTGCGCACCTGTACCTTGCCGCCATGAAATGCCAAGTCGTTGAAGACATAGGCGCCATGGTCGCGGCTGTAGCCGATCCATTCGATGGTGTTGACGGTTTTCAGGCAGTCCAGCTGGGGCGCCAAGATCCGTTTCAGTTGCTGGGCGCTGCCTTCGAACCACGCACCATTGGCGACGTTGAGCAGGCGATTCGAGAATTCGGGCGCCGACGTGAGCTGCTTGGCCGTGAACGTGCTTTTGATGGCAGGCCCTTGCGGGCGCTCGATGCGGAAGTAGTACCAGGCCTCGTCGGTCAGGTCGTTGCGCATGTAGTACAGCGCTTGGAAATTGCAGTTGGCGATGCTGGACACCGAGGCAGACAGGCGCAACGCCTTGTAGCGACGTTGATCGTCATTGAGTAATTGGTCCTCATGCCGCTCTGAACTCTCCAGATCGCTCATGGCGCGGTCGTACTTATCAAGGTCCAGCCGAAACCAGTACAGGCGCTTGCGGAATGTGAAGTTGAATTCCTTGCGCTCGTTGCGCAGGTAAATCAGGAAGCCCTTTTCCTCTGCGGAGTCAGCCAGCAGCAGGTCGCCGTGGTGGCGGGCTTCGTCGAGATCCTGCTCGATCCGCTCGGCGCGCTTGTCGTCGCCCTCGATCGGTTTCCAGCGCAGGTGCAAGTCGTTCCAATCAACCTTTTTGCCGTGGGGCTGTGGGATCACCGCCGCCTTGCAGGTGAAGCCCAGGTCGCGTGCCTCTTTCGCCCAGCGGCGCATGTTGGCCTTGGCGACAGGCTCGTTATCCAGTGCCCACACCAGCAGCGGCAAAGGCTTGTCCGCGTCGTGGCGCAGTTTGGCCAGGGCCTTGAGTGAATCGATCGGGCAGGGCGCGCTGGACATCATCGACACGGCCGACATGTCGTTATGCAGCAACGCGATGGCGTCGAAGATGCCTTCAGTTATCCAGAGTTCGTCGACCTCCAGCAGGTCCACGCTCGGCGGGCACCACCAGACACCCTTGTAACCGGTCAAACCTTCGCCGGTAGGGCGGAAGCGCGCTTTCATCTTGCCGAAGCGGTCTGGCCGATCAATCAGGCGCTCCCAGTACCCACCTTTCTCCAGGGCGAAACGCACCGTGGCGCTGCCGATGTTCAGCCGACCATCCCAGTAGTTGTCCTGGGTGAACCAACCGGCGATCAGCTCAAACTTGAAGCCCCGCGCAAACTCAAGGTAGGCGCGTGCCGTGGCCAGGGGGTTATCCGGCGTAGACGGGGCGGTCTTGCTCCAGTCGTTGAACAAGTCGTCGTAAACGTCCTTCACGTGGACGCGGTGGTCGCACTTTTCCGGCCGTCCGCAGATCAGTGTCCAGGGCGAGTCGTAGAAGGTGTAGAGGGTCTTCTGGCCGCAGGCAGGGCAAACACCCTTACGCATATAGTCGGTGCCGCGCATGTGCTTGAGCTGGTAATCCCGCTCAATGCGTTGGATGACGTCGGCGCGCAGCCTTTCTTTCATTTCCATCGTGGCTTACTTCGCTTCGTCGAGACTGTGTTTAAGGGCGCCAATCAGACTTTTTCGTGCAGCCAGCGCAGGGAAGGCCGCCAGCAACGAGCCGTGCCGCAAACCCTCGGGGATCATGCGAAAACGGTCGTCATACCAATGCTCGTTGAACAGCAACGCGTACTGCGCGCGCAGGTCCTGGAGCAGTGCCTCGGCCTGGTCGCGGGGCAGTTTTGCGGTGATGGCGATGTCGATTTCCATGGTCCACCTCGGATTGCGGGCAAAGCTCACCCAAACCCATTGGGAATGGGGTAGGGCGGGGGTTTAAAAGGGAGCGTTACTGAGGGTGTGGCTTGTGTACGGTGCTGCGCTGGTCGAGCAATTTCTGTGGCAGAAACCGAGCCGGAACCGGGAAGCGTTGATCCGCGAGGACGTCCACCAGGTGGACACGCGTGCTGTCCGTACCACTGGCCCAGTCGATGCCAATCCAACGGCGTTTCTTGATCACCTGCAGTTCAGTCCAGGCGTTATGGACAAGCTTCGGTGCCATAAACACAGGCACTTCCAACGCAAGGGTCAGGTGGCGGATACAGCGATCGAACAGCAGATCGGAATCCACAAGGTGTTCAGCCTCATGGCGTTGCAGGTAGGCGAAAGCAGCGTGTTGCATGCTGCTGCGGTAGTCATGAGTCTGTTGATCAAGGTTCATCACGCGCGCTCCATTTCCAGTTGGTCCAGCAGATCGGGTTGGTCGTTGGCGGTTTTCATTGTCTGGCGGCGAATGACCACGTCTGCGACTGGCAGCTGTACAGCCGGGTTGGGCATGCCGCTGGGGCTCAGCTCGTGGGTCATTTGAAACTCAGCACGCGCCACGAAGCCGCAGGCCTCATTGGTGCATTGCAAGTAAGCAATACGCAGGAAAATGTGTTGGCCTTCGCTGGTGCGGATGCGCATCCGGCCGCGGCAGTGGGGGCAGACCAGTTTGTAAGTACTCACTAGACAGCTCCCTGGCTGTAGAGCTGAATGGTCGCGAACACCTCGGCGTAACGGGCCGACATGTAGGTGAGTAGGGCGGCGATGATCGCGTCGGCTTCACGCTTTTCGATAACACCGTCATCCAGGGCAGTTGACATGATCTGGTCGACCTTGCCCCGCTGGGCCGAAGCCTTGAGCGAGCGGCTGTACAACTCCACGTTGTCCAGGTTCTCCGGGACGCTCAGCGGAACGAACATGCCGCCGTACATTGAAGCGATGTAGTCGGCCAGGAATGTGGTCCCGGCGACTTGCTCCAGACGATGAATGTGTTCGTCGGTCAGCGGGCGGCTGCCGGCGTTCTCGTAGGCCTGGTTGTCGAACTTCTTCAGCGGCATGCCGAGGTCTGCCGAGGCGTACATCCGACCGCCGGGGTAGGCGCCGATGACGGCCATAACGACGCTCTTTCTGCTGTCTAGAACTGGGCGTTTCATCTTCTGGTTTCCCCTTGGAGCCAGAGGCCCTAGTTTGTGATCTGGCCGTCTTTGATCCCGAGCAATACAGCTGCTCTATGTGCTTCTCCACGACGGCCTTTCTTACGGCCGTTCAGCAGGTCGCTGACCAGATTTTTGTTCAAGCCATGTTGGCGGCTAAATTCGGCAATGCTTTTACCCTCGCGATCAAGAACCGCGCGGGCTTGCTCGGGGGTCTGTAGGGCATGCATAGTGTTCGTCCGTGTTTAATCGTGTTCGACGACAAGGATTCTTGGTCAGATTTCTGCTCAAGTCAAACTATTTTGATCAAAAAATTGCTCATTTCTTTAGGGGTAGGTGAACGCCTGCGGGAAGAACGCGAGCGGCTGGGCAAAAACCAGACCGACTTTGGCGTCTCTGCGGGGGTGAGCCGTGGTACTCAAAAGGCCTATGAACTTGAGTCCAGTTCGCCCGATGTGCGCTATCTCTCTGGGCTCCAAGCGCTTGGGGTTGACGTGTATTACGTGCTGACCGGTTCGCGGGTCGACGCTGACGCCAACAACATGAGCGACACCGAGTTGACCGTATTGGGGCACATGCGGGAAATGTCCGATGCTGACCGTGCGACGCTCGCGCACCTTGCGTTCGCAATGGCGCAGGTCTCTAAGCCGGATACCAAATGAATCACTTCCAAGGAGGAAACGATGCGTTGTTACCTGATGATCTCTGCCTTGCTGGGTCTGGTTGGTTGCGGTGGCGAAAAAACCGAGACAGTCGGTCGAGCCGAGTACGGCGAGAAGTGGCCCTTCTCTGTGGAGAAAGTCGATCTACTCTGCCAGGAAGGACCACCTTCGGCCTTGGTGAGAACAGAAGACGGGAAGCTCTACGCGCTGAATGGGAGCGCACGCTCCAAAGCATTAAAGAATGGCTGGCTCGATGGGCAATCGATTACCAAGCAAAACGCAAGCATGCCTGGCATCAAAATGGATTACAGCGAGATCACCGTGCGCGCCATGAAACTCTGCCCTTCCTACGCTGGATAGAGCCCCCCGCACGCGTCCCTTTGGTCGAAGGTTGCATTTTTCAGTCTGTCCGTAAGGTCTTTATATGCATGGGCACATGCATATTACGGACGACAGGAGTAATAGCGACATGTTGGATCAACAGGGGAAAATGGGATCGCAATCGGAGCGAGAAGACGGAGTGCTCAATCTAAAGGAACAGATGCTGTTGGTATTGTTCCGGCGTCTCTCAGGCGCCAATCAAGACCGTGTTCTTCGTTGTGCCGAGGTGCTTTCTCAAGTCCCGGATGAATAAAAAATCCCCCGGTTTAACCGGGGGATTTTTGTTTTCAGGCTCTTGCACAACAGCTATCAAGCAGTGTTCTGCATCTTCTTCCACTCCCGATCCACCGCACGTTTGGCCGTCTTCTCACTGGCATACAACCACCGCAACCGCCTCGGCTTCGCCTGATCCCCCGCCGTAATCGTCTTTTCCTTCCCGGTTTTCTGGTCGCGGTAGTGCGCGATGATCCCCGTGTAATCGCCCTTGTTCTCCTCCGCCAGATCTTCAACGTTGTCCTCCGGCAGCTTGCTCTCCAGCTCCAGGCTGACGGTGTAGCCGCCATCCGCGCTCAGGCTGTGCTGCACGTTGCCGCCGTACCAGATGATCTCGTCGATTTCCGCCTTCACGCCCTGGAGCGTGTACGTCAGCTCGGGGATCAAGTCGGGTCGACCCATGGCCAGGTTGTAGCTGAGCGTGGCGCTGCCGCGTTGTAGGCGCCGGAATTCCGCACGGGCGGCGCGCAGGGCTGACTGCTGGTCGCTATACGTGTGTCGCAGGTCTTTGAGGTTGTCACCGCCGCCGGCAATGGCTTCCTGTTTCTTGGCGCTGTTCACGTCGTAGTAATAGGCGCGCACGCCGTCGTAGCTGTCGCGGTCGGCTTGCAGGTAGCGGTGTTGGTCGCCGTCGGCTCGGGTGAGGGTGATGTGGGGCAGGTCCATGCCGCTGGCGGTTTTGCCGCCACCCGCTGGGAGGCAGAGTAGGCACCCGGCTTTGACGCTGGCCACTGCGTCGAATTCTTCGCCCAGGCGGCTGATCAGGTTGGCGTCGGACTCATTGGCCTGGTCGAGCTGCAGGATGGGCAAACCGTCCAGCGCGCCGGCTATGGTGGCGGTCAGGCCGTTGCCGATGGCGATATCGCCCAGGACGTCGCCGAGGGTGGTGTTGCTCCAGCTGCGTTCGCGTTTGGTTTTCAGGCCCTTACGTAGATCTGCCGATCGAGCGCGGATGCTGAGCACGTCCGGCGCGCCGCTGTGTTCAGTTTCGTCGACGGTGTAGGTGCCTTTGTCCACCAGGCCGGTGTCGCTCCAACCCAGCCACAGCCGCAGCACTGCGCCTTTGGGCGGGATCGACAGCAGGCCGTCGTGGTCGCTGAGGGTGATGCTGAGTTGGTCGGCCTCAACGCCGCGGTTGTCGGTCAGTTCCAGGCTCATCAGACGCGGGCTGATCAGTTGAGCGATGTCCAGGCCGTCGACGGTTAGCCGGAAGGCCGGCACCGGATAGGCCGCGTCTCGGACGTAGCGTTCGGCTGTGTTGCGCAGGTAGCCGGTGACCTTGGATATGACGGAATCGATCACAGCAGACCTCGCAGGATGTTGAGGCCAACGCTGGTACCAGCGCCGAGCAGGTCGATGCGGTCGTCGTCGGTGCGCTTCAGGCTCAGGGTGAATTCAATGCGCCGTGGGGTGCCGTCGTCGAAAAAAATGGTCTTGGTTTCGCTCAGGCTATCGATGACCCACAGGCCGTAAATCCTCCCCGTGCCCTCGACCATCGGCCATGCCTTACCGGTATTCGCCATCAGCCGTATGGCGTCGAGGCTTAGGGCGGTGCCGGCTAACTCGGGGAAGATGATGCCGGGGAGGGTGATAGCGTCTTCACCACGACCAACGAACTGCCGCGCGGGAGCGGCGCCGATACGGCTGTTGCTGGCATGGCGCCAATCGGTTTGGCGTTGCAGTTCCTGGTAAGCGGCGGTTCTGAGGCTGAACACGAACATGCCGAGGGCCATCATCATGGTGGTTATTCCAGGTCAGAAAGTTTGCTGCGCTGGCGCGCCTTTTTTTCGTTTTCGATGCGGGCCATGATCGCGCGCACGCTCTTTTCCAGGCTCTGCATGTCGGTGCCTGGCCCCGCTTCAATTGTGAATTGGTAGGTGTCGTGGCTGTCGTAAACAGCGGCTGCGGGCGAGCTGCTGATTGGCGGCGTGTTGTCCACGGCGAACGCCGGCATAGCCGTGGCGCCCAGGGCTAAGGTGCCTGCCGCTGTCAGTTGCTTGCTCATGCTGGTCAGCGCGTTCAACGGTCCTTTCTGCCCACCTTCAAGGCCCTGGGTAAGCCCCGCCATGGTGAACCCGCCCAACTCCGCGAACACGCGCGACGGGCTGTGGATACCGAGCTTTTCCTTGAACCAACCAATGCTGCTGTCGCCGATCGAGCTGATGGCGTCTTTGACGGCACCCAGGCCGGCCGTGAGGCCGTTGACCAAGCCGTTGACGATCATGCTGCCGAACTCGGTGAAGCGGCTTGGCAGATCGATGCCCAGATAACTCAGCACGCCGGCAAATGCCTGGTACACAAGGCCGAGCGGGTTGAAGTTGACCAAAGTGGTGATGATGCCGCCGATGCCTCCGTCAAAACCCGCCTTGATCTCGGTCCAGGCGTTGGCGAAGTAGTTCTTCACAGCGTCCCAGTTCTTGTAAATCAGATAGGCGCCACCAGCCAGCGCGGCAACGACAGCGGCAATGATCAAGACAATCGGGTTTGCTGCCAGGCCCCAAAGTGCAATACCTACGGTGCGCAAAGCGGTCAACAGTGCGCCGCCCATTGTCGTAGCGAGCATACGAACGCCCTGGGCAAACATGGGGAAAACGTTACGGGCCAGCCCGGTCAGTGTTGGCATCAGCCGGCCGAGCATACTGGTGATGCCGCCACCCTGAAGACCGAACATGGTCATGCCGTATCGCAGCACTGCGAACGGGCCCAGCATGCTCGCCATGGTTAGTGCCAGGCCACCGAACACGAATGCCAGCGCGGCAATCGCGGCTACCACCTTGACCAGGCCACCGGCCAATTTTGGATTCTCCCGAGCCCAGGCGCCGACGCTGTTCGCGATCTCTCCCAGTGTATTGATCAGATCCTTGAGTTCCGGCGCTACCGCTGCACCGAACTCTGCCATGGCATTGGTGAAACTGCCCTCTGCGGCTTCCATGATGTTGGTGAGGGTGCTGAGTTGTTCGTTGACTCGGGTACGCAGATCGGCCTGTGTTTGTAGCTTTTGCTGGACCTCCTTATACCCGGCTAGACCTTTGTTCATCATCGTATTCAGGGTGGTGAGCGTTTCAGCGTCATCCCCAAAGAGCTTGCTGATTACAGCTGTGCGGTCGGTGTCATTCAGAACTTTGAGCTTTTCCACCTGGGCGTACAGGTTCTCTAGGCCAGCGAAATTACCGTCAGCATTCGTGAATTTGAGCGATACGCCTTTGTTAGCACCCGCCGCAATTTTATTGGCCTTGTCGACCTTATCCTTGTCTAAACCTGCCTGGAAAATTTTGCGGAACGCGTTGCCGGCTGAACCACCCTCCATGCCGGCCTGGTCCATCATGATCAACAGCGGCGCCAGCTCTTTCGCGGCATCGATCCCTGACTTCTTGATCACATCCATGACCGGGGCGATCTTGCTGAAGCCCTGGAGCATGTTGCCGGGGTCCACACCGGCATAGAACCCGCGCTGGATCGTGTCCATCAGGCCCATCATGTCTTTTTCGGTGGTGCGCGTTGCGTCCTGCATTTTGGCGGCAAACTCTGCCGCTTCCGTGGCCTCCATCTTCAACTGGACGCCCAGGTATGCAGCAGCTTCACCGGTACCCCCGAGGATGCTTTGCGCACTCAGGCCTTGCCGCCGAAGCATGGTCATCATGTTCTGGAAGTCAGCCGTGGTACCGGGCAAGCGGTCACCGAGCTTGGTGGCCAGGTCGGTGATCTTCTGGAAGTCCTCCGAGACCTTGCCGGTGTCGTCCATCATCGACACCTTGAGCTGTGTGGCGGAATCCTCATTGGGCGCAAAGGCCTTCACTGCGGCGGCGATGGGACGGCTGGCTGCATAGCCAACACCCAGTCCGGCGGCGCCGTTCACGGCGAGATTGCCGGCGGCGCGCTGGGATTTCTCCATCTGGCTGCGAGCCAACGACGCCCGCTTGTGCTGGGCGCTCAGCTCGGCCATGCGCTTACCCTGCAAACTGATGCTGGCGTTGGTGGCGTTGATCTGCTCGCGCAGCTGGCGCTCGTGGGTGCCAAGGTTTGTGGTGCTGATGCCCGCGTCGTAGAGCTTTGAGCGCAGCCCTTGCAGTTGCACGCTCTGTTGTTGGTGCTGCTGCTTTAGCCGCGTGGCCTCACGCACCGCTGCCTGGAAGCTCCGGGTCATTGCCCTGGTCGGCGCGTCGGTGGCAGCGAGTTCCTGACTCAGGGTTTTGACGCGGTTCCGTGCTGCGGTGAGAGACGCGCCGGTTTGCTCAGCAGCCGCACGCTGAGCCCGCCAGGCGCTGACGTCTTTCTGTTGGCTGGTGAGTTCTTTCAGGCGGTCGCGAGCGCCCTTGAGGGCGCGTGCGGTCTGAATACCCCCTTCGCTGATGTGTTTCAGTGGGCGGGTGGCCTTGTCGATGGTACTGAGCAGCACCTGAAGTCTCAGATCATTTGCCATCGGTGGAGCTCCGCAACCTGGCGCGTTCGCGCCAGTCCATCAGTTCTTGCAGGCCCAACTGATCCATGTCAGCTGGCGCCCAATGAAAAACCACGGCCAGGTCGGCCATGGCGTCCTCTACGCAACGAGGGATGCGTCCGTCTTCATCGATTTCTGTAGCAAAAAACCAGACACCTTGGTGCCGAGTGCGAACAGGTCGGCCGGGTCCATCGACGTCACTTCGACGGCGGTGAGGGTAGGGGTGCTGATGCGCGGAACCACTTTGACCAGGCTGTTGACGTCCATATTCAGCAGCTCTGCCAGGCTCACGCCGCGCAGCTCGCCCGAGTTGGGTTTGCGCAGTGTGATGCTGTCGATGCTGGTGATGCCACGGCGGATAGGCGTGTCGAGGATGACGGTGTTGTCGTCGGCCAATGGTTTTACTTCGGCTTGTTCGGTATCTGCGTTTTTCATGGAAAAGCTCCTGTGGATGAGGGGGGACGTTTAGCGATCGAGGCAGAGGATCAAAGGCCGATGGCGGAGCGCTGTTTCTCCAGCATGTCGACGCCACCGACCTTCTCGATGAAGTTGAGCAGGTCGATTTCGATGATGTCTTCGTTGTCGACGGTCAGCTTGTAGTAGGTGCAGGTGGTGGTGATGGAATGCTCGGTGTCTTCACCTGGTGTGGCGTCACCCATTTCAATGGTTTCGTGACGGCCGCGAACAGTCACTTCCACGGCACTGGTTTCCTCGGTGTCATCCCGCTGGAAGGCCCCCGCGAAGCGCAGGGCAACCCCCGACGCGTTAACCGCGCCGAACTGCTTGAGTACAGTCAGATCGAGGCCGCCGAGCTTCCATTCCATCTGGATACCGTCGTCGGACATGCCCAGGTCGGCTTTGACCGGGCCGTTCATGCCGGCGGCGCGATAGGCTTCCATCTTGCGACCGAGGGCGGGCAGGGTGACGGTCTTGGCTACACCGGCGTAGCTGTTGCCATCATTGAACAAGTTCATGTTTTTCAGTTTGCGGGGCAGGGCCATGGCGATGTTCTCCGGGGTTCTGGCATAGGGTTAACTCCCCTTGCGGGGAGGCCCGGTTTAAGCGTTGACGGCGGCTGCGAACTGCATCAGGTAGCGGTCGGTGATGCGTTGGCGCAGGGTGAGGTCTTCCAGCGGCGGCACCGGGGTGTAGTCGTAGTCGAGGGTCAGCTTGCCGGCCTTGAGGGTGTCCTTGTCGTTGACGTCTTCCGGGTACCAGCAACTGCCGCCGATCAAGTAGCCCTGGTTGACCAGTTCGCGGAACTTGGCGTTGATCCCGTTGATGATGTCTTTCACCAGGGAGGCGTGCATGGGCTTGTCCATGGCCCACATGTGCGCCTCGGCCATGGTGTCGGCGATGATCTGCGCGGTGCGGGTGTAGTTTTCGAAAGCGAACAGCGGATCTGCGCTGCACGTACGGCTACCCCAGAAGCGGAAGCCGCCTTCGTTGATGAGGGTGGTGACCTCATTACTGTTGAGGTAGTTGGCGTCGGTGGCGGGGTTTTGCAGATCCCAGAACACGTCGGCACTGATGCCGGTCACACCGTTGACGGCGACGTTGGAGAGGGTCTTGTGCCAGCCGGTTTCCTGATCGATCTTCGCCCGCAGGCCCAGGGCGCGAGCCGTGGCATAGGCGGTGACGGTCTTGTTGGTGACGGTGTCCCAGTTGAGGAAGTCCGGCCAGATCAACATCAGCTCACGGGCGCCGAAGTTTTCTCGGTAGGCGACCACCTCTTCCTTGGTTTTGCAGTTCCAGGCGCTCACATAGCCGAAGGCTCGCAGGTCCTGAAGAATCGAAACGAGGGCGGTGGCTACCGGCTGGCTGTCATAACCAGGTACGCCGATGATGCGTGGCGTCATGCCCACGCGAGATTTGGCGGCCAGCAGGGCTTTCATGCCGGTGTATTTGCCGTCAGCGGTGGTGGTGCCGATCAGTGCGCTGGTGGTTGCGGCTTCGTCTGCGCCTTCCTTGACCCGCACGACGATGGTGTAGGGCTTGGTCTGGTCTGCGATGGCTTGCAGGCTGCTGGCCAGGGTGCCTTTGACACCGGCTTTGGCGATGGCGCTTTGCACGCTGGTCAGCAGTACCGGGGTGTCCAGCGGGAAAGCGAGCGGGTCCGCATCTTCAGCCGTGCAAACCAGGCCGATGACTGCGGTGGGGATGGTGCGAATGGGGCGGGTGCCGTCGTTGAGTTCGAGGACCCGCACGCCGTGTAGATAATCTGAACCGGCCATGGGTGGTTGCCTGCGCTGTGATTGAATGACAGTGCACAGGCTGCCGCGCGCGCGCCGGTTGGGCGAGCGCGCGGGCTTGTAGAGAGGCGGGGTACAGGTGCGAGTGTGTTACTGGAGGTGGTCGGCCAGCCACGCGGGTTGCTCGGGCCTGTACTCGACTGCCGGGAAATGCTCCGATTCGGGCCAGTCGCGTAGATCTTGCCGGTAGCCCTGCAACTGCTTGTACTGCTCGCCAGTGAGGGTTGTCGGGCGATCGGCCTCCAGCTCGTCGCGGTGGCGGGCGATCAGCGGGTCGGTGAGCAGCAACGCCCTGTCGCGGATGGCCCGCTCGCGGTTTTTCAGATCCTCTACCGTAGGCGGCGGCGCTGGTGCGGTACTCGGACGCCCATTTTTGCCAGGTACAAGGATCGACCCCCCCAGAGAAAGCACCCGGTAAATTTCGTCATGTTCTTCCTGGGGAACGTCCACCAGTTCGGATTCCGGGGGGAGCAAACACTTAGGGTTGGGCACAACAATCAACGGGGGAGAAGCGCTGTCATCCGGCACCTCAATCATTGGGGCTACTGCATCAATGTCAGGAACCCAAATGGTTTCAGGCGTCAACGTATCGCCCTCACTCCAATCCGGGTTTTCAACCTGAATATTGGGGCGATTCCATGTTGGGTCTTGGATTGGAATGGTTGGCCTCTCCCATTTCGGATCAGGAACCTGAATAGTCCGAGTGCCGTGGAATACTTCATTGAAGAACGTATTATCTTTTGCGCTATAAAATATATTCACTTATTAAAATCCTCTGGCCTCTACCACTACAACAAGCCCGGTTTGCACTACCCCTGCCCATTCCTCGATTCGTAACGTACAACCATCCACAGTAGCGAGTGAATACGACCCCTGAGTACCGCACTGAGCATTGGCCGCAAGTTTGAAGCTAACCCTTGCATTCAGAAACTGATTAGGGAATCGAAAAGGCCAAGTGACATTTATCAAAGTAGTCTGACCAAAGTCGCCAAGACTGTATTCCAACCATTGAATTATTTCTCCCGTATCCGCGTTTTTGCTCCACCCATTCGTAGCCAATAGCGCCGTATCTTTAGGACGGTCCACCTGAAGGCGAACAACTGTCCCATTGACATTTTTCATATAAGGGGCGGCAACATCCCCGCCAATAAACCCAGCCTCAAAACAATTGTTTCCACCTATCTTGTATTGAACAGCAGCAACAACGTATGCGCAGTTTGCGATATAGGCACCTGCGTATCCGGCGGGCTGATCCCAAACAGTCGTGTTGCCTGCAATAGCAGGTACAGACAACGATTTCGGGACAGCTAGGGCGCCATCGGCGCTATAAGACATCATCGGACCGACAGTTTTATTGTCAGCCGCAACCGTTCCCCAAACGAAGCCACCTGTGGTGCCGCCTCCCTTATTGCAAATAAATTGCGCCGTCCCTGTGCCTGCCGAGCCCCAACCTATATAGCCACCCTGATCATTATAACCGCCCACCTCAGAGTTAAAAGACAACCCGTAAAGCTTAGGAGCATAAGGCCCGCCATTTTTAGGCATGTAGTCGGATGGGTTAAAGTTTGCGGTCGTATAATACTCAAACCATTCTCCAGTGCCGTCCGCCAAGGTCAAACGCCCAAATGACCTACGACCAGTCATTGAGCAACCGAAGTCAAACCCAAGCTTGCCGCCATTGTACTTGGCGCGAATACCAGAAAAATACTGTATTCCAGTAGGCAAGTCCGTAGTAGTCGGGTTCCCGTTAATAAACCGCGCACTACTTAAATCGGAAACTTTCCCGACAATGGCAACATCGTTATTTGAACTTACGGCATCAGTAATGCCGGCGCCAGCCAACGTTGTCGGATTCGTTCCCGCAATCACGCGACCGAGCTTATCTACAGTCAAACTACGGTAGGTGCCCGCCACAATCCCCGTGCGGCCCGCGACGACCTCAAACGTCAGCGGCGTGGTGCCCAGGACGATGGGGGCATCCGTGACCAGCTGCCAAACACTGTCGCCATTAGCTGTGCCCTTCTCAACGCTGACAAATAGCCCCGGCGTTACTTCCACACTGGCATCTGCATCCTGGGCGCGCTTCCAGGCACCGCCAGGGGGCACAACGTAGATACCGTTGTCCTTTGCCTGGACCTGGTCTTTGACTAAAACCCTTGCATCCGCCGTCAGCAACACGCCGTCGACTGTCTGGATTCCGCTCAGTGCGATGTTTGCCGTGGTAGCTACCAACACCGAGTGCTTGAAGTCCAGTCGTGCCAGCGCCTCAATAACCGAGGTGTCCACGTATTCACGCGTCGCCAGCACCACGCTGGGATCAATCTTCAACTCAATGTTGCTGGTGCTGCTGACGATCAGGTTGATTCTGATCACCTGTGTCCGGCCCGAACCCTGGGACAGCAGCGGCTTGAACGTGGGCGCGCAGTTGGCCACCGCAACCATGTCGCCATCCGCGTCGTACAACGCCAGTTCACGCACCCACCAACCGCCAACGTTCTCCGGGATGATCTGCTCGGCGATGATGACGCTGGCGTTGGTCGGGTCCACCTTCACCTGGTTGAGCGGAGCGCGGCGGCGCTCATTGATCAGTTTGGTCTGTGTGCGGCTGGGGATGGGGTCCGTGTCGTTGGCATCCCCCACGCCCATCTGTGCGAAGGTCCAAGACGTACCAAGGGCGGCGGCATTGGCCTGCTTGGCTTCGCCGACAGCGGTGAGGATCGCGAAGAACTGGCTGTTTTGGTCGGTCATGAGTAGATGTCCATCGTGTCGATATGATGTTCGCGGCCACCGAGGCGAAACGCGCCGCTGACGTCAATGTCGCGCTGTGTCGGTGGGTAAACGCTGAGTTCGTCGCCTTCGTACACACAGGCTCCGATGAATACGGAACCGGTGCTTTCCAGGCTGATCGCCAGGCCAGTCAGATGCCTGGTGAGGGGCTTCGCGTCATCGATCAGCCAGGTCAGCTCCTGGTACATTTCTTCGGTGATGCCGGTGTCCAGCACGCCGACTTTCAAGGCAAAGGTGGCAGGCACGCCTTCCGGCACGGTCTCCCACCACTCCATCACCTCGATCAGATAGCCCAGCGGCTCCACCACGCGTCGCAGTGCGCCGATGGTGCCCTTGTGCGCGTGGATGTAGCGGGATGAGCGAATAGCTGCGCGCTTGGTGGCTTCGGTCCAGTTGGTGTCCCAGCGGTCGACGGAGAAGGCCCAGGCCAGGTAGGGCAGCACGTTCAGCGGGCAAGTGTTCGGGTTGCACAGCTGCCGCAGTGGGATCGGTACGCGTTGAATTTCCGCGAGTGCCTGCGCTGCCTGGCGCTCAAGCGGCGTGGAGTTTCTCGGTAGCAGCTGTTGGGCGCTCATTACTCGGCGCCCCGCGTGATGGTGACGCCGGTGCAGTAGGGCGCCTGTTCTTTGGTGGCGACGATATCGACCCAGTCCTCCAGCACAACCTTGCGTACACCTTCGACGAACAGCGCGGCATGCAGGGCCGATTCCGACACCTCCATCGCCAGGCGTCGACGTTGGCTGACGTATGTCAGCAAGCGTTGTTCAGCGGCGGCAATAATCGGTTCCGACTCGGGGCCGCTGGTCAGCAGGTAAAGCTTGACTTTGACCTGGTAGCGGAGGATCTGCGCGCTCTGCACAGTCAGGCGGTCACCCACCGGCCGCCGGTCTTCGTCGCTTAGGTAGGTTTTGACAGCCGCGATCAGGTCGGGCGGTGCCGTCCCATCGCCGAGCAGCGATTGCACGGTGACTACTGCCACGGCAGGGGATGGGCTTTCAGCCGTGGCATCGGCAACGCGACCGTCAGCGCCTCGGGCGTGGAAGATGTAGCTGTTACGCGGTCCGGCGGTACTCAGCCCTTCCCAGGACATTTGCGCTCGCTCGCGCAAGCTGTCGTCGCTCTCCATGATCCTTGCGACAGGTGGGACCGCCAGGGGCTTGGCTTCCTGAACCACCAGGCGCTGGACATTGAAGTTGCCCGCCAGTTGGTCCAGGTCGGGGCCTTTGGCCAGGGCCAGCAGGTTTGCCATCGACGCTTCATTGACCCGCTGACGCCAGATGGTTTCGCGGTAGGCGTTCTCTTGCAGCAGCTTGGTCAGGGGCTCGGATTCCATTTCGAGGCGAGCGGCAATCTGCGCCTGTTCCTCGATCGGCCACAGGCTGATCATGTAGGCCTTGCGCTCGGCCAGGATCACTTCGAAGTCGATCTGCTCGACGATCTGCGGCGCCGGGAGTTGGCTGAGGTCAATCGCGGCAAAGGAGTTCATACACTGCCCCCCAGTTGCAGCGGCAGGCTCATGCTCAACGCTTCATTGGTGTCGACGATGGTGCCTTCCAGCTCCAGCACCGACTGGCCTTGAAGGTTCGCGCCGAGGAACTGCACACGGCTGAGGCTGATGCGGGTTTCCCAGCGCATCAACGCCATGACAGTGCCCGCGTAGACACGCAGACGCGTGGCGTCGTTGAAGGGATGGTCGACCAGATCGGGCAGCAGGCTGCCGTACTCGCGGCGCATCACTCGGGTGCCGATGCGGGTGGTGAGGATGTCTTCGATGCTCTGGCCGATGTGGTCCAGGTCGCTGATGTCGGCGCCGGTTTCTCGGTTCATGTTGGAACAGGCCCCCCAGATAGCTCGCCGCCGGACTTAACGTCGCGGTGCGGGTGGTTGACCAGGCTCACACCGGCCGCGATCACGTCTTCGGAGACAGTCACAGCACCGACCACGTTTTGGTTGCCGGTTTGGTTGTAATCACCCTGGTGATTGATGGGGCCGATGATGTTGATGCCGCCCCTGCTCACCAGGCTGGTGGTGCCGCTGTCGGGCAGGGTGGCGCTCAGGTGATGTTGGACGCTGTCGTACTCGATCACCGCGCCGTCGGCGTAGGTGCGACGGTGCAGGCCGGCGCGGTTGCCGTTGGCGGGGATGTGGTCGCTGAATAGGCCGGTCACGACGACGCCGTTGGCGAGCTGGCCGGATGGGCTGAACAGGATCACCTGTTCGTCGACGGTGGGCGGGTCCCACTCCCGATCAGCACCGGCGCGCAGGGCGAGCCAGGGTAGCCAGGCGGTGGTCAGTGAACCGGTTTTGACCTGCACACGCGGGGGCTCCATCTGCACGGCGGCGATGACGCCGAAGCGGATGAGGTTTTCGAGCATGCGGGAGAGGGTGGCGAAGTCGTTCATGGCGTTGATGGTGGCGTCGCGCGCGGACGAGCGCCCCTCTCACAACTTGTAAAGCGACGGGATACACTTGTTGGAATTGAGGATGTTTCGACAAAAAGGAGAGTACTTATGCGGTTGTTTAAATATTTTGGACCGGACAGAGTGAGTATTTTGCAGACCCGTCTCATACGGTTTTCACAACCGTCGGCGTTCAACGATCCATTCGAATTTCTTCCGTATATTGATTCTATAGATACACCTGGGAACGTCACCGATTTATTTAGAAAAACGATGGAGAGTGAGTTCTCCAAAGAGTACGATGCGTTAGATGAATTTGTTAAGTCTCAATGTACTAGAGCGCAGTTTCGTACTTTGATGCAAAGTTATTTGTTAGTGGCCCAGCAGCAGCCTGGCGGAATACTTGGTCAGTTTGCCCAACTCGCGCAAGAAAAAATTCATGAGTTCTCAAGTCAGCAAATGGGAGTCTTGTGTTTGTCTGAAAGATATGACGATCTTTTAATGTGGGCGCATTATGCGGACTGCCATAAAGGATTTGTAATAGAGTTTGATTCTAACTCTCCTTTTTTCCACCAGCGCCGAAGCGAAAATGACAGTCTGCGGCATTTGCAGGCAGTTATCTACAGCAAGGAAAGGCCCGCTATTACGCTAGCAGATACTGATATGAATGAGCTTTTTTTGACTAAAAGCGAGCACTGGGCGTACGAGAAAGAGTGGCGGATGATTGTTGGACTGGCCGATGCAGATAAGGTGATGTCGAATGGGAATGAAGAGATTTGTTTGTATGAGTTTCCTGCTGATGCAATAAAGTCCGTATTTGTCGGGGCTAGGATGAATGCCGATGTTGCAGCGGCATTAATTGAAAATGTGAATAATGATAGCTCGTTAGGTCACTTAAGTATCTTTAAGGCTAAAGTTCACTCAACCAATTACGACTTGGTTTTTGAACAGGTCAGTGCTGGAAGTGCTACGGAGTTGTAAGCAGTGTCAAGAGCTTATCCCTGATGAGATCAAGATCAGAGTCAGTGAGCCCCAAAACTTCCCGTTGTTCGTAACGGACATCGGGAGCGCCACGTTCCGCACGATCCTTCAAGCCATACTGGTGAACCCTGGCAATCCGGGCAATCCGCCCGGTGAAGCCTACCGTTACAGCATTGCTATCCCCACGGACCTTCAGATACGTCGCCGTCCGCAGCTTTTTGAACATCGCCAGCTTCCGCTTAACCCGCCCCTGCTTCCCCCGCAGGTTCCGCTGCTTACGCGGCGCAAACTTGCTCCCGTCCGGGTTTTCCTGCGCCATCACCCGCTTCTGCTGACTACGACGCAGCTCTTGCCCACTGCTTCGGGCAAGTTTGCTGCGCTCCCCTGGCTCCAGCCGTTCCAGCAGCACCGCCGCCCAGGTCTCCAGTGCTTCTAGGTTATTCGCCATCAGGCACCCGCCACTCACTAGTGTTGCCCTGGGCCCCCGGCTTCCAGTTCGGATCGAGGTAGCCCGCCACGTACTGCGGTTCGTTCGGGTGCTTCACCGTGGTGTTGCCCTGGGCATCCTCGCCGACGATGACTTTCTCTGTCAGCGGCAAGGTAATGCTGAGGTCCACTTTTTCCTTGTCGAGGATGTCGGCTTCGAACTGGATGCCATTTTTGACCTTGTCCAGGCTCTCCAGCAGCTCGGACTGGTTGACGCTGAGCCAAGCCAGGATGGGCAGGAACACGCTATCAGGGTGGCCGGCGAACTCGGTGAGGATGATCTGCAGGTCAAAGCTGTATTCGAATGACAGGGTGTGTGCGGCGGTGCAGCGGACCTTGCCGTTGTCGATGAAGATCAGCAGCCGGTCGGGGTTGTGCTTGAACTCGGCGACGGTGGCCAGGAGATGGGCGCGCAGACTTTCGGGCTTGTTCATGGGTTCGCCTGTTGGTGTTTGTAAACCATGTCGACCTGGGCGGCGCATTCGGCCCAGGCGGCTTCGGCGCGGTCCTGGTCGGTGAGTTGGTCGCCGTTACTGCGTGGGCTGGTCGCCGGCAGGACGCACGGTGTTACGGCCGGACAGCCAGTCACGATAAGCGGCGGCGCCGGTGAGGGCGGGGCGCTGGCGCAACCGGCGAGCAGCGTCAGGCAGAGGCTGGTCAGCCCAGTTGCGTAGTTCCTCGTTTTCACGTTTCAGCTCCTCTATGGTTCGTTCGCGCTTCGCCAGGCCCAGGCGCAGCTGGTCCTGCTGGCTGCGCAGGAGGCTCTGAGCATCACGCTCCTGCTTCAGGGTGTCGGTGAGGGTGTTGGCGGTGGCAAGGTTGCGGTCAGCGTCTTCGCGGGCGGTCTTGGCCGCAGCCTTTGCCAGTTCGGTTTTGCCTTCGGCGACTTCGATGCGCGCTTCCTGACCCCAGATCAACAGCGCCAGGGCGCCGAGCAAGGCAATGCCGTACAGAGCCTGGCGTAAGGTGCTCACGCGCGGTACCAGCCAAGTTTGTTCATGCGGGCAGCATCGAGATGCTGGATAGGACCGCGCACGATCACCGCCCTGGCGTTGTTCATCAACTGGATGCATTCGGCCAGCCGCTCCATGTCGGCTTGTTCAGTGGAATCGGGCACTACCAGCAGGTCGCCGTCCTGAACGCGCAATTTCTTCACCGCTTCGAAGTCGATCATGCCGCCACCCCTTGTCCGCATTCGCAGCTGGCGTGCCGTTCGTAGGCGCGCTGTAGTTTGGTGTCGTAGAGATTCCGCAGATAGTCCGGCCCGTTGTAGAGGCGGGCGAACTCGGCCCATTTGCGGGTCTTGAGCGCCTTGTGTAGCGCTGGGTCGGTTTCGATAAATCGCGTGAACGCGTCGAGCTGCTGCGATTCGCCGGCAGTCATCGCCGAGACGAACGCCTGCACGCTGGCATAGCCGAGGCGCTTCCAGTGAAAGCCCATGATCTGAAACGCGCCCCAGGAAGCCGACTCCAGGGCAGCGGTGTCGTCGATCAGGCGAGCCATTGCCAGGCGCTGGTGTTCGGCGGTACCGCCGATGTATCCGCCGGGTTTCGGGTTGACCAAGGCAGGGTTGGCGGCGGCGAGCTGATCGGCGTGGCGCTTGAGTTCGGCTGGGTCATCGCCGGCATGTCGATCCGTAGCGAGCTGGCGGTACATGATGTGCCGTTCGAACAGGATCACCGGCTTGCCATTGTCGAGGAAGCCTTTGCCCTTGGACTCCACCTCATTGACCGCGTAGATGCTCGCCAACGGCACGTCGAGGCGTTTGGCAGCGGCCACAAGGTCATTGTTGCGCAGCAGCTGGGCGCAGTCGCCGCCGGCCAGGCTGGTTTGGGTCTTGGTGCCGGCGATACCGTCGGCGACCAAGCCGACTTTGACCTGATAGGCGCGGACAGCCGCTTCGGTGGTGTCGCCGTAATCACCGTCCGCCACCAGGTTGGCCCCGTGTCTGTTGAGGTTCTTTTGCAGGATCAGCACTGCTTGCGAGCGATCCCCGTGGCGAAGGGTTGTCATAGTTGCTCTACCTTCCGGTTGAAAAACTTCTTGGCCGCTGCACGGGTACCTTCGACGCCCAGCAACCCGATGACCCCACCGAAAAAAGGCGCAGTGGACGTCGGTATGCCGAGCAACGCCAGGCCATGGCTCGCCGCCAGGGCTAGCGTGCCGCACAGCGGTGCCTCGATAAGCATGCGGCGCAGGGTGCCGCCGCCATACATGATCCGTAGGGCCGCGATGACCAAGGCGAGGACTCCGGCGTAGAGAGTCGGCCAGTTCTGTTCGAGCCAGGCGGCGAGCCAGGCCCAGGTGTCGGGACGTTCAGGCATGCGCTTCATTCCGTTGTCCAGGGTTGGTGGGTTCAAGGGCTTGGTGCTGCGGTGTCAGTCCCATAGATTCACCATCTGCCGTTGGGGCACGCTGGTTTGGGCTTCGGGCATGTTGACGACCAGGCCTTGCGGCAGGATTGGGCCGTGGTCGGCCAGACCGGGATTGGCTTCAAGCACTGCCTCGGTGACGCCTGCGGTACGGCCGTAGTGACGCCAGCAGAGGGCATCGACGGTGTCGTTTTGGATGGTGCGAGTGGCGACGGGCATCAGATCAGCTCCACGGTGGTGCGGGTGCGGCCGAGGAAGTCGCGTACCGCCCAGCGCAGGTCCCGGCGGTAATCGTCGATGGTCGGGGCGGTTTCTTCGGCTTTGTCGCTGCCGGTATTGGTCGCGCTGTAATCGCGGTACCGCTCGCAGACTTCAGCGCCGGTACCGGCCTCGATCGCACGGCGGTACAGGTGAACCTTTACCGATACCTCCTTGATGCGATCCCCCGGCACGTCAGCCAAAGTGGCGTGGCCAGCGGCTTGTTGCGCGACGCGCCATTCGCTCAGTTCGTTATTGAGGTTGATCGCCGCGGCGATCACGGCGGTTTCCAGACGGGCCGGAGTGACGCTGGCGTCGATGCGCAGGGTGGCGCGCAAGCCGTCCAGGTCAATCGACGGCCAGAACGGGTCGGTGTTGATATGGCCGCCGGTGACTGGGCCGCTGGCTACAAATGCGCTCATGGAACGGCACTCAAAATAGATCGCCGGTGGTCGGGGCTTCACGTTCAGGAGGAGCGGCCTGGCCGATTCGCCCCGAGCCGGCGGGGTGCGTGGGGACGCTCGGTTAACTGCTGGTGGCAGTGTGTTTTTTCAGGAGGCGTTCGGCGCCGTCCAAATCTTTTTTGCCGCCGCAACCGTCGTGCAGCTCGATCGCCCGCTTGAGCAGGTCGATACCGGCCTGAATCTGTCCGGGCTGGCCTGGCTCCTCGGCGGTGATGCCATCCAATGTCGCGCGGCCGGTTGCCAGGTACAGCTTGGCGCGGGCCTGGTCGGGCATGTCTTCGGCGTCGGTCAGTTCGACGGTGCGGTGCAAGATGCTCAGGTCGAAACTGCCATTGGCCTTTTGCGCCTTCAGCGCGGCTGTGGCGATTTCTTCTGCCACCAGGCAACCGGTGGTGCGTTCGAAACGGTCCGGCATGATCAGCTTGTGCTTGAGCACATAGTCAGCGATGTCCAGGGCGCCGCTGTAGTCCTCGACGTCAACGCGCCAGACCATGACGGTGGTCATGACGTCGTCCTGAGCACCGTTGCCTGCTGCAAGTACTCCCTCGACATACGGGATGTACTCGGGCAACAACTGTGCTTTGAGCGCAGCCTTGCCTTCGTTGGACTGAATGGCTTTCAGGCGCAGGCGGTCTTGCAGCAGCTGATTTAACTGGTGCTCGTACGCTGTTGCACCGGCCATGGATTGCTGTGGTGCTGTTTTCGCTGCCTCCATTGCCGCGCGTGCGCGGCGTTGGTGGGCTTGGGCGATGCTGAGTGCCATGGGATTAACCCTCGCTGCTTGCGTCTTCAACCGGAGTGATGTTTTCCAGCAGGCAGCCCAGGCCGTATTCCTCGACCACATAGGCCTCGTTCGACGATTCGAAGTTGCTGACGCGGTTCCACTCTGGCTCTTCCTTGAGGTAGCGGCGGCGACCGCCGATCTGCCAGTACACCGACAAGTTGGCGAAGGTGGTGATGAGGATCGTGCCTTCGGGGATGTACGGCACCTCGTACAGCGGCAGACCACCGACGCGGCGTTGCGAGATGATGAGGTCGCTCGCCAAGGTGTTGGTTGCGTCCTGGTCCTTATTCACCAGGGCGAGGAATTTATCGTGCACCAGCTCGCGACCGGTCAGTACGACCAGGCCTGGGTTGCGGCGATACCAAGGGTCGAGCAACTGGATGGCGTCGTAGACCAGGGCATCGATGTTCTTGAAGTCGCCGGTTTTGCCGATGGTGATCTTGCCGGCGACAGCACCTTCCTTCAGCACGCGGTCGGGTGCGTGGGTGCGGTACTGCTGGAGCCAACCGATGTTGACGTCTTCCAGCAGCGGGTGCGCGGTGCGGTCGGTTTGTTCTGCGGCCGAAACGCCGTAGAAACCGATCTGGATACGGTCGAGCGCCTGGCGCTGAGCAATGGCGCTGGACAGTCGGGTTTGGAAGTCCGGGAACTTGGCCCAGGCGTCGAGCTGTTTGTAGCTGACGAAGGTATCGAAGTCGGTCTGCTCGGCCTTGTACTTGTCGCTGGACAGAGTGCCAATGCTGCGAGGTTCACGTTTTTTGACGTTGGTGTTGGTACGGCTGGCAACAGTGCCACCCACGCCCAAGCCGACCTTTTCGCCTTCCTGTTCATCGACGCCGATGACGTTGACCTTGGTCAGGAACTCGCTCGACTCCTGAATCTTGGTTTCCAAGCGCTGCTGGATGGTTGGGTCGACGCTGAATGTGGCGGTGGCCGATTCAACGCCGTTGAGCAGTGCGACCTGGCTGAGGTAGCCGGTGAAGAGTTTTCGAGTGTCGTTACGCATGGGTGTCTCCGATAGTGGGCTGGGCGGTGAAGGCCGCAGGTCAGAACTCAGCCAGGGCTTGTTTGCCGCCGCCGGTTACCGGTGGGCGCTGGGTTTGCGAGTGGTCTTGGGTTTTACCGAGGGTGGTTTTCAGATCCGCCAGGTCTTTGCTGAGCTGCTCAACCTTGGTGTTCAGTTCTCCGGAGAATTTCTTCTCGGCGGCCAACTGATCGGGCAGATCCTTGACGTGGTCGGCAATCGCTTCGACGGCCTGGCCGATTTGGGCGAACTCGGCGTCGTCCTTCGCCTGTTTGCCGCCGAGCAATGCCTGCACCTTGCTGAAGAGCTGGGCGCCGAGGCTGGGTTTGTCCTCGATTTCCTCAAACTGCAACTCGGTTTCCACCGCCTCGGTGAACATCGACGTCGCGGAATAATGACGGTCTTTGAATGGGCTGGATTCTGGCTTCTGCGCGGAGAAAGACAGTACATCGGTGCCCAGGCTGGCCGGTGAGTCGGTCACTGCCAGGCCGACGATGTAGGCCTCGCCGGTATCCGAGAAGCTGTCGTCGATTTCGATCGAGGTGTAAATCTTCTGCTTGGCCTTGTTCATGGCGATCAGATCGGGCGTCGGCTCGACCTGGGCGAACAGGGCCAGCTTCTTCTGGCCGTTGATTTCCACTTCTTCGGTCTTGACCGCGAGCACGTCACCGTAGGCCTTGAAAGGGCTGTCGGGCAGCAGGCTGCGGAAGTGCTCCAGCCAGATGCGAGCACCATAGGTGGCTGGATTGAAGTTCTTCGCCGCCTGTTCCAGCCAGCTGCGTTTGATGGTGCGCTTGTCAGAGGTAGCGCCCTCGACGGCGACGCGGAACCAGTTACTGCGGAATTTCTTCATGCCGGGAATCCTCAATGCGTTGGGCGCTAAGTGCGTTGCAATGAGGGGCATGGTCGTGACGCGCGCGAGTTGCGGCAACGGGACGGGATTGTAGAGAGCGGGA
>Ga0157369_10000623_pt1 | contig 46004 bp, 47 predicted proteins | sample C25metaG_FD_113461 | JGI IMG/M metagenome (GOLD analysis project Ga0157369, IMG submission 113461) | Corn rhizosphere microbial communities from Kellogg Biological Station, Michigan, USA - C2-5 metaG | ecosystem: Host-associated > Plants > Roots > Rhizosphere > Soil | place: USA: Michigan... | reverse complement strand
GAGGAGGAATGAAGTTTCAACCTGCGCCTAGGGTGACCACCTCGCTTAATTTCCTGGTAGGTCGTTCTGCGCAAAACTGCCAAAGCTGACAGAAGAGGATGAGCGTTGGCGTTCGCCCGGTACTAGGCCGCTACATCGCCCTCGTGCTGATGTCCAGCGTTGGTTGAACGAACGTTCGTATTATCGGCAGCCAGCCTGTGCAACTCTGCTTCCGGAATAGAAAACGCTGCACAACCGCAGTTCATGCAGACCAAGAGCCAAACACTGGGTTTGCTCAGACCTTCCCATCCAGGGAAATGAATGTTGATTTCGGCACTAAACGTTAGAGATTGGGGAAACTCACACTGTTTACACCTCACTGTGCCCTCCAAAAGGAGTCTCCCTAAGCGCTATCACAAAATCTAAGACCTTGCTCAACCCGGGTCAAGCGCCAGAGCACGCCAGAAGCCCTCTGAGCACCGGGTGTTAGGTTGTAGCGAGTTCATAAACCAAGGGCTGCGCAGCGTCGCGCGTCGCTTTTAATCCACTACTCACGAATGTTCTACCGAGAACAACCGCATCCATCGCGGCGACAAGCTCTTGATTTGCGTTGGCTTTGAGCAGATAGCCTCCCGCTCCGTCGGTCAGAGCACGGCCCACTATTTCGTCGTCCGCATAGCCACTCAGGAATAACACTTTTGCAGATGGAACTACCTTGCGCAATTCCTGATGTACATCGAACCCGTTCGCATCCGGAAGCAGGAGGTCGAGCAGGACGAGATCAGGAGCGAGTTCGCGTGCCTTTTGAATCGCTTCCCGTGCATTTGCGGCTTCGCCGACAATGAAAAAGCGACCATTTGTTTTCACTTTCAAGCAAAGCCACTCTCGATATTCACTAAAATCATCCACAACAAGCACCCGATTAGTTTTGCCCATGTTTGACCACACCCCCTCGTGTGGAAGAAGGAATACTGCAGACCAAAACGGCCTGCACAGCGTGATCGTTAATATGAGGTATAAAAACGTTTTTGTATACCTGTCAAGTTTGACAGGTTTCCTCCGGAAACCTGGACTATTCCAATGGTTCAAATCGTGTCGGCTCAATGGCTAGAGTTGAAAAGACCTCGGCTAGAGAGCGTGCAATGGTCATGGAGTCATAGTGCGGCTCTCCGGCGATTTTGAACATTCTCGCTACAAAAAATCCTGCGCTACTGGGCATTACGAAGAAGCGACGACAGCTGTTGCCCTGGAGTTCAGGCTCGCGTCTAGCCAAATAGCGAACGGATTCGGACGACATCGAGAATTTCGTAACCAATGAACATTCCACGATGTGAACACTGGGTACCATCTGCGCCAGACGCCTGCGCATTCCCGCGTCAACTTTTCTGATCAGGTCATCCGTGAGTTCTCCCTCAATCCAGGTGATCAGGATCTTGTTTGCCGGATCGAATTCAAATCGAAAACTCATCCCGAGGCATCTGCTTCTGCATTCCATCCCAATCGCTTAACGCTATCGGGAAAATGAAAAGCGCAAGGTGGTGAGGACGCCTGATTGTCTCAGTTCAACTTCGCAAAGTTCAACTTGCGACTGTGTTTCTCCGGGAGGTGTATGTAGCGTGGCTTGGTACGTAACTTGGTAATCCAAGCCTGAGCAGGTTCGCGGAGCGGAATACCGTGCCTTATTGTATGGCCCCGGTCAGATCTTCAGGTTTGCCCAGTTCCATGCATCGCTCCATCGCTTCGGTAGTTCTTCGGGTCACATTCAGGAATTTGATCCCGACGCCTATCTGAGGATGTGAACTGAGCGAAACTCAAGACCCTGTCAGCGTCATTCTGAACTGGACCAAAAGGTGTAATTGTTCGCCAATGAGCCGCAGCTTTCACAATAGGTTCCCGACATAAGAGATCCAGATCCTTCCTCAGAGCTGGACCTCCTGGAGGTACACATTTAGGCGGCTTTCCTCCGCTTCACGGCGGCGGCGGCCTCGGCCTGCAAGGCCGCCTAGGCCCGCCAAGCCAACTAGTCCAAGCCAGCCCCAGTTTGAGTGATTGCTGTCATCCCTGCGAGTCGCTGGAGTGTTAGCGCCCCGGTCATCTCGGGCTGGCTGATCGGCTGTTTAAGCCGTAACTATGGTGGATGCACAAATCAACAGAACGGTAGAGAGGAGCGTCTTCATATAGGTTTGGACCTCATTGGGGAACAGTAGTTTTGATGTGATGCCCGAGGTCGTGCCTGTACAGGGAAATTGGCAAAGGCACTCAAATGAAACGGGAGAGAAATCCTCTTGTTTGTGCGCGCGGCGGCATTTGGTCCACCGAATGTATGGAACGGAACACTTGCCGATGAACGCCGCCGTGCCGTTTAGGGTTTCGGGTGACGTGCGTTCGCATCCAAGACATGCATGAAAGAAGCATCAGCTAAAGCAGGAAACAGCAAAACACATCAGAGTCGAGTGAAACGTTCGTCCTTCCGAATCAAAGAGCGAGAGGCGACTTGCCCACACTGTCACCTCACCGTTCTAGGCTCTCCCATGGATACGATTCTCTTGGCGCAGAGTGCCTGTCCTAACTGCGGGCAGGATTTTCGGACCACGAAGGATGTACCAGTCCGTTCCTAAATCGCTCTCCTATGTTCAAGGTGTCCACAAATCGCAGCAGGAGGCGCACTGCCCAGGTTCCATGAACTCGAAGATTGGGTTGAAGCAGACTCGATCGTTCGACAAGGAGGCAAATTGCCGCTTGAAATCGTTAGGCGCGTGAAAAGTGTTCTTAAAGGAGACCACATGCAAACAGGCCATGAACTTTTTGTGCACGGATTGAATGACATGAGGGACGCTGAACGTCAGCTCATCGAAGGTCTAGAGGAACTCGCTGGAGATTCGTCACGCTCAGATCTGAAGAAAGCGTTCGAACAACATCGCAAGGAAACTGAAGGCCAGGTTGAGCGGCTTGAACAATGCTTTGAGCTGCTGGGCGAAGAGTCGAAAGACACCGAGTGTCACGGCATTAGGGGGATGATAGCTGAAAAGCAGGCATTTTCAGAAGAAGATCCATCCGAAGACCTAATTGACGTTTTCAATGTGGGCGCTGCGATTAAGGCGGAAACCTACGAGATTTGCGAGTACGAATCCCTAATTGATATGGCTCGGGAAATGAAGCACACAAAGGTAGCGCAGCTCCTCGGCCAAAACCTGAAAGAAGAAAAAGCAACCCTCAAAAAAATGGAAGTCTTTAGTAAAAAGATTAAGCCGAACGAGATGATGAACGAAGAGCAGGAGCAGAAAGCAGCAGCAAGCGCGAAATCTTCACGAAGCAGAAGGGCCGCTTAGTGATTCTCGATCAAAAGCGTCCTTGGAAGGGCGTGCTTGCAGGCACGGTCGGTGGTATTGCAGGCGTGTTCCCAATGACGGCATTGCAGCTTTTGTTTGATCATTTGCGGGGTGCCCCGGTTCGCGCGGCGCGTGAACTGTCGCAAAGAGGCGGACGGCATGATATAGCTCTCCTGAAAAGGCGAGCACGAAGGTGGCGCTTGCCTCAAAAGGACGCAACGGTCCGTGCCGCGGAACGAATTTCCTATTTCCTCCGTGGAAAAGGGATCACGCCGCGGCATCGACATATCTCAGGCGTGTCGGTTCCTTACGCATTTGGCGCACTGGCAGGCGCCGCGTACGGCCTTGCTGTCGAAAAATATCCCACGATCGCCAGAGGGTCAGGTCTGCCATTTGCTGGCTTTTTCCCGAAGAATTGGCGTTGCCGGCCACGCGTCTTTCGAATACGCCCGACAAGTACCCTCTTCGAGATCATTTCAACGCGCTGGCTGCGCGCCTTGTCTTTGGATTGACAACGGAACTCACCAGAAAATCAACTCGTGAACTCCTCGAGACAGAACTCGGCAAGATAGACCTGCCAACTTTTCGACAGAGATGGGGAATGGCTTATCGCGGATCCCTTAATCATCATCATTAGCACTTGCCCCTATTCGTGGTTCCTCATGGCCGCCACGAGTAGGTGAGCTTGATCGCGAAACGATTTTCATAAAATTGAGGTGGATTTGCCGCAACCAAGCTAGCAAAACGCTGTCCGGCGGTATAGATCACAAACAGATCGCTATCGGGACGATAGTTCCAGCGAAGTCGGATATTAGCGCTGATTGCCTGGTCATTTGCCGTGTTCATTTGCAGCAGCGATGACAGGGTCAAGAAGCGCGAGAACGAATAGTTTGTCTGGAAGCTTCCGAATACAACAGAAAAGTCTCCCGACCCAGCGGGAAGTGCATTCCCTGATGGATCGGTCGTAGCACCAAGACGGAAACGATTCCATTGCTCTGCAAAGCTGAACGACAAACGCTCGTTGGCACGATACGTTGTCCGGATGCGTGCTTCATTGAGATGTCCGTTGTAGTAGGTACCAAATCTTTCGAAGAAGCTGGCAGTCAGCCTTCTATCCTGAGGCGATCCGTAAGTGAGCTGGTGCCTCGTCCAGTGGTATTCGCCAACAGGAATTGACACGTTCTTGTAAATGTTGAAGGGCTCAATGAGTCGTTGGGTGAACACATCTACGATGTCATTATCCGTATAGGAGCCGTTGTTGAATTCGGCTCGGAATGTGTTCTGCCATTCTTGGGTTTGGAGTACACCGTGCGTATCCGGCGCATGAAAGATGAAACCTTCGAAATTCAGTTCGCGCACTCCTTCTAGTTTGGGACGTGGTTTGAAGTTCACATCTGCATAATCACAGACACAATCCATCCGCTCGATGAAGCCCACCTCAGGATTGAAATTCGGCCCAATCTTACGACGTTCACCAAATACTTCGAGCCAATTGGCCTGATAGCTGACACTGCCACCAACATTCGTTTGCCCAGAGGAGATAAACGGCGATCGCGTTTGCGCGGCATACCCATTTACGATCAGGTCTTTAAAAAAGACGAGACGCGAGTCAGCGCCTATCGTTTGGTTGAAGGGATCGAGGACGTTGTCCGAGCGCTTATCAATTCCCATCACGCCAATGTATGAACCGGCCCAGAGTGAACTTTTCACCCGGGCAACAGCATAGTTGGCCGATGGATTCGGCCCAGAGGTCCTGGTATCAACATCCATGAGCCCAAGTTCGAAGTTGCCGAGTGATCCAGTCACCTTGGCTCCGCCATTGATCGGAACTTCTTGGCCGGTTATCGGGTCGATGCCAATCTGTCGGCTGAAGAAGAGGAGATCACTCTCACCGCCCAGGGGAAAATCGAAAATGCCAGCATTTTCCAGAAAGAACTGCCTTTTTTCGGGGAAGAACAGCTTGTAGGGCGTGAGGTTGAATTGTTGCGCGTCTACATCGGCATCGGCGAAGTCTGTATTGACAGTGAAGTTGGCTACAAGATTCGACCGCAGACCAAGCTTCACGTCCACGCCACCGGTGTGCAGCGCGCTCAGTCCAGGCGCAAATCCAGTTCCTCTGGTATTCGGTGGAAAGTGGCTGAATCCGATGAGTCCATAAGGCTTAACGATGAACAGGCGACCGCTGCCAATCTCGGAGATGCCGTGCAATTCACCCGCCTGGCTGATCCTTGCCGCTCCATATACCCGACGCCATCCTGACCACAAGTTTTCTTCGTTCTTTCTTCGAATAAACCGTTTGAAATTGATTCCCCATACGACATCGCGAGACCTCATGAAGTTCAGAGTCGAGAACGGGATCCCGACAGTTGCGGTCCAGCCTTCGTTTGTCACGTGCGCCTCAGATGTCCATATGCCATCCCAGCCGGAGTCGCCGTCTCCACTGCTTGAATCAGTCCGTTGTTCTTCCGTTATTAGCGCATCACGCTGGGTTCCGAGCGGATTGATCTGGAATACGTAGGCATTGCGCCGGTCATGGGCAGAATCAATGACTATTTCAAAATAATCATCCAATTCCTGCGACACGTCCCGCCTGAGTTCAGTTGCCACGACCTTGCTCGGTTCCAAATCGAAGCAAGTAATGCCGAAGTAAACCTCGTGTTTGGTATAGAGGATCCTTACTTCGGTCCGCTCAGTCGGAGGCTGTCCCTCGAAAGGCTCCCTCTGAAGGAAATTAGAAATCGGAGTAGCTTGTCTCCAGAGTGGGTCATCGAGAGTGCCGTCCATCTTCGGAGCGCGATCGACTCGGACAGCCTTCGCTACTCTCTGGATTTGCCGAGTAGATGCAGATTCTTGTTGCGACTGGACGTTCAGACAGGCGAGGAAGACCATGCATGCTGTCAACGACCTGATCAGCACGCGCGATGAGTTGGATAGGTATCGACAGCCGGTCACGTTGATCGCACAGATTGTACCTGCCAAGGCTATGCGACGGAATCGTAGAGCCCCTCGATCATTTCAAGTCCGCGACGAAGGAGTTCTTCATCGCTAATGCCTTGCTTTGCCCAACCGATTAAGGTCCGGTCTAGACCGACACCCTCGGTTCGGTCAAACTTCCCATCTTCAAGGTCTGCATCGTGAATGATTTGGGCAATCGCCCGGACTCGCTTGTCCCGGATGGAAAATTCTTTGCACAGAGTCTCGAAAGTGCAGTCCTCTCCGCGATGGCCGAACCCTTTTGTCGTTCGAAACATGTCAAACGGAACCGCTGCTGGATGCAGATCCGGATCATTGTCGAAGATGAACTTTGCGTTTGTGTCTATGAAGGTGCGGATCAGCCATGCTGATGAAACTCGATCAATTCTCGGTCGAGGTCTGGTGATCCAAACCCGCCCTCGATAGGTTCTGTTTCTCGCGGGGGACTCGCGCGGAGGTGCTGGGCTAACCTCACGCTCCTCAGTTTGCACAAGCAGTGTTTCCAGACGACTACGCAACGGATTGTTGAAGAAGTCGATCTCATTGACTTCGCGCAGTTTGCGCCTGAACCTGACAAGTGCGTTGCCATTGCTCCGCTTGCGTCGAGTCATTTCCCTTAATTCAGTGATCATCGCGTCGTATTGGCGAGTGCTTTCTTCGAGAAACAGGTTCCTCAGGTGTGCGTCTGAATGGTCGTCCAATGAGTGCACTTGCATTACGGACGCATGCCCCGCGCACTTTCGGATTACCGCACCGAGCCACTCAAAGCGCTCGCGATTGGAAGGTGTGTTGGGTAAGACATGGCCACCGCTCTTCAGTGCCAACGCGCCGTATCGCCGCAGCTTGCGCCAGGTATCCATCCGCTGGCTCGCGCGCTTTGTCGGCAGGGTAAATATGAAAAGCAGCCATGGCGGCCCGTTCGCCGTGTGTGCTATAGTCGCCATCGCGAGTGTTACAGATATAACACACGCGCTCAAAGAGACGAAACCGGCCATGCACCTTCTTGGGTTGATCCGCCGCTCCTGCTTTGCGGTGGCGTTCTGTACGCTCCTTACCACTAATACGATTGGGCAGGAACTTGCCCAATCTTCAACCCGCCTTACCCTGTCCGCTGCAGTAGACTTCGCACTGGCTCATTACCCCGCTGTCCGTGAATCAATGGAACGATACTCTGCCGCTCGGGAGTCTGTCGGCTTGGCTCGAACCTCCTACCTGCCGCGTATGGATCTCCTATGGCAATCCAACCGGGCAACCCGAAACAACATTTTCGGAGCGTTGCTGCCGCAGTCCGTCATACCTTCAATCTCTGGACCGGTGCTGTCACAAACCAGTGACCATGGAGTTTGGGGTAGCGCGGGTGGTGTGTTGGTTTCATGGGAACCCTTTGACTTTGGGTATCGAACCGCAGCAGTCGATGTGACGAAGGCGGCTCAACAAAGGGCGAATGCCCAGCTATCGCTCACCCGCCTTGATGTTGCCGCGAGAGCCGCAGATGCGTTCCTGACTCTTGCTGCAACTATGCAGAAAACCAAGGCAGCACAGGCTGATGTTGATCGTCGCGGAGTCCTCGCTCAGTCCGTACACGTTCTCGTCGAGCAAGAACTTCGCCCAGGAGTCGATACCTCTCGTGCTGATGCTGAACTCGCTGCGGCAAAAATACAAATGATTGTGGCTCAACAGGCTGAAGATGATGCCCGAGCCGACTTCGAACAACTTCTTGGAGTTGCTGGCAAGAACATTGAAATTGAGCTAGCAGGATTATTAGATACTGCACCGGCAGGCTCTACTCAGGAAGGTTCGCTAAAAGACCACCCTGCAGCACTGGTCGAAGCGGCGCGAATCGACGAATCCAACGCACGGGAACGGGAGGTTGGTAGGTCGTATTTCCCGCACTTTGATCTGCAAGGCGCTTTCTTCGGTCGCGGGAGCGGCGCTAACCCCGACGGGACCTTCGGTAGTGGTACGGATGGCTTCGGGCTCACGCGAAAGAACTGGGCCGTTGGCTTGACCGCAACATTTCCTGCAATGGATATTTTCGGCCTGCATTTCAAGAAGTCTATCGAGCAAGCAAATGAACGCACGCAGCACGAGCACTACGACGAAACCATGCAGGAATTGACGAACCGGTCAGAAAAGGCCCTCGCAGCCTACAAAGCTGCTCAAGATATTGCTGCCAACACTCCCGCGGAATTGAAAGCTGCCCAGCAAGGGGAAACTCAATCACGGGCGCGATACCAGGCGGGCCTCACAACGATCGTGGAAGTTGCCGATGCCCAGCGGTTGCTGCTCCAGGCTCAGATCGATGACAATCTCGCGCACTTGTCAGTGTGGCGGGCGCTATTGGCCGAGGCGTTCGCTCAAGGACGATTAGAATCCTTTTTAGACGCAGTAAGAAAAAGCGAGAAATAGCATGTGGCTAATTCGTGCTGCCCTACGGCGTCCGATCACCATTCTTGTTGCAATCATCGCGATTGCACTTACTTCGATTCTCGCTGTACAGCGAATGCCTGTCGACATTTTCCCCAATCTGAACCTGCCGGTCATCTATGTTGCACAGCCCTACGGAGGAATGTCGCCAGCGCAGATGGAAGGCTATCTCGTCTACTACTATGAATATCACTTCCTTTACATCACGGGAATCGAGAGCGTTGAGTCGAAGTCAATTCAGAACGTGGGTCTTCTTAAACTCACTTTCCATCCCGGCACGAACATGGCCGAGGCACTTGCGCAGACAATTTCTTACGTCAATCGTGCACACGCTTTTATGCCGTATGGAACCGTTCCCCCATTCGTAATGCGATTTGACGCGGGCAGTGTACCGGTGGGCTACCTGGTGTTTTCGAGTCAGACGCGCAGCCTTGGGGAAATTCAGGATTTGGCCCTTAACCGAGTGCGGCCAATCTTCGCCACCCTTCCGGGCGTTTCGGCGCCTCCTCCCTTTGGCGGCAACCAGAGGACAATTGTGGTCAGCGTAAATCCTGACCAGTTGCGCTCTTATGGCATGTCGCCCGAAGAGGTGGTCAAGGCAGTCAGTTCGAGCAATACGATCATTCCTGCTGGGAATATCCGCAGCGGGAACTTGCTCCCGATGGTGCCAATCAATTCGGTGGCGAGTGACATTAAGGACTTACTAGACACCCCAATCCGCACCGGTGCAGGCCCAGCCGTTTTCCTTCGCGACGTTGGCAACGTCTCTGATTCGAGCGACATTCTCGCTGGTTATGCGCTGGTGAATGCTCGGCGAGCCATTTACCTGTCCGTCACAAAACGCGCGGATGCTTCGACGCTGGATGTGGTGAACGAAGTTAAACAGAACATCGAGCGTTTCCAGTCGCTCGTACCGGAGGATATTAAGATCAGCTATGAGCTTGACCAATCATCCTACGTAAAGAGCGCTCTCTCCTCCCTCATTCGTGAAGGTGCGCTGGGCGCCATTCTCACGGGATTGATGGTGTTGCTGTTTCTCCGCGATGTGCGTAGTTCGGCAATTGTGGTTGCAACGATACCATTCGCGCTTCTCACTGCTGTCGTCGCGCTCTGGGCTGCAAATCAGACCATCAACATCATGACGCTGGGAGGACTGGCGCTGGCCGTTGGCATTCTGGTCGACGAAGCTACCGTAGCGATCGAAAACATTCACACCCACATGGCGCAAAACGTGCCGCGGGCTCGGGCGGTGCTCGATGCCAGTCGGGAGGTGGTGATTCCGCGGTTGCTGGCTATGCTATCGGTGCTTTCCGTATTCGTTCCATCTTTTTTCATGACAGGGGTCGCGAAAAGCCTGTTCGTACCGCTTTCACTTGCCGTCGGCTTTGCCATGGCAGCCTCATATTTCCTTTCGAGTTCTTTCGTGCCGGTTTTGTCAACCTGGATTTTGCGTGAGCATCACGTGCGAGAGCCGAGATTCTTTCGATGGACCCTTTCAGACTTGAGGGATGGACTTGGATTCCGGCTGCGGAAGCTGGCGCCGTTTCGTGGCATCATACTGGTCGGCTACTTGGCGGTAACTTTCGCCATCATCGTTCTCGTCGGTTCTTTATTGGGAAGAGAAATATTCCCTCGGGTTAGAGGCGGGCAGTTCCAGTTGCGGTTTCGGGCGCCCAGCGGGACGCGCGTTGTAGCGACGGAGGAGATGGCGCTCCGAATCCTCGACGAAATCGAGAAAACCGCCGGTCCACAAAATGTCGCCATTACGCTCGGATATGTTGGTACGCAGCCTCCCGCATATCCAATTAACACAATTTTCCTGTGGACAAGCGGCTCTCACGAGGGCGTTCTTCGAGTAGCACTTCGTCCTGGTTCGTCGATTTCTATTGCAGACTTGGAAGATCATTTACGCCAAACTTTGCCGCAGATGTTCCCGGGCGGGCAATTCTCTTTCGAAGCCGGAGACCTCGTGAGTCAGATCATGAATCTCGGCGCGCCCACGCCGATAGAGGTCGCGATCAGGGGTCCCAATCTCAGCGATGTCCGTTCCTATGAGGGAAAAGTACGAAACGAATTGGCCAGCATTCGTGGGTTGCGCGATCTGCAATTGGAACAATCGCTCGACTATCCGACGATCGACGTTCATGTAAACCGCGAACTTGCAGGCCAACTATCGCTAACCATGGAGCAAGTGGGCCGCTCCGTTGTAGACGCGACCTCTTCCAGCCGTTTTATGACGCCGAACTACTGGGCTGACCCCAAAACGGGGATCGCCTACCAGGTGCAGGTCCAAATTCCGCAGAACCGGATGAGTTCGGCTCAGGACATCTCGAACGTTCCACTTGGCCAGGGCCTTCACCCACTACTTGGCGATGTTGCGCAAATCACGAACAGCACTACCGTCGGAGAATACGACCGCCTGAATGGCCAGCGCATGCTGACTCTATCGGCAAACGTCGCGAAAGATGAGGACCTCGGCCGGGTCTCGCGTGATGTGGGGAAGGCAGTAGAACGCGCTGGGCAGCCTCCCCGCGGCGTTTCAGTCGCATTAAGAGGCCAGATCGCGCCCATGCAAGACACGCTCACAAACTTGATGGTTGGCCTAGGCGTTGCAATCGTGGTCATCTTCCTCTTGCTGGCCGCAAATTTCCAGTCCGTGCGTTTGGCAGCCGTAGTACTGTCGACGGTTCCTGCCGTCATCGCCGGAGTTGTGGTCATTTTGCTGATTACCGGAACAACACTGAACCTGCAATCGTTCATGGGAGCGATCATGGCGATCGGCGTTGCTGTCGCGAACGCGATTCTGCTTGTAACTTTTGCAGAACAGCACAGACTCGCCGGGAACGCCTCCACCGACGCTTCCATTCACGCTGCCCAGATGCGCATGAGGCCAGTGCTGATGACCAGTTTCGCAATGATTGCCGGAATGCTACCGATGGCGCTGGCCTTTGGTACAGGCGCGGAGCAAACCGCACCCCTCGGTCGTGCCGTGATTGGAGGTTTGTTGGCAGCTACTTTGACAACGCTGTTCATTCTTCCTTCTGTGTTTTCCTTTGTGCAGGACCGAGCCAGCACTCGATCTGCGTCGCTGGACCCAGACGATCCGTCGAGTCCCTACGCCCGCGAGCAGGGACCTACGCCGCCGGGAGGGAGTAGATGAACCGAATCTTGCTTTGGGCTGTAGTTGCCGCCGCGGCTGTCGCAGTTAGCTGCAAATCCGGCAACAGTGCTTCACCCGATGTGTCCAAGCCAGCGATTGCACCAAAGGTTCAGGTTGCCACAGTCGTGTCCCAAAAGCTGGCGATTTTGGCTCACCTTCCCGCTGAACTCAGCCCCTACGAATCAGTTCCGATCTTCCCCAAGGTTAATGGATTCGTGAAGTGGATCGGTGTTGATCGCGGCTCGCACGTAAGAACAGGCGAATTGCTCGCTCGCCTTGAGGCCCCGGAAGTGGTGGCCCAACGCGCAGAAGCGCAAGCCAAGTTGCAGCAGGCGGAGTCACAATTGTCCGCCGCACAAGCAAAACTCTCGGCTGACGAGAGCACATACGAACACCTCAAAGCTGCTGCAGCAACGCCGGGAGTTGTGGCAGGTAATGACCTAGTGGTTTCCCAAAAATCTGCAGAAGCCGGCGGAGCGCAAGTCAAGGCTCACCAAGAAAGCGTCAATGCAGCGCGCCAAGCGCTCGAGGCGGTCAGCCAGACTGAGGAATACCTTCAGATCAGGGCACCATTCGACGGGGTCGTTACGGAGCGCAATGTGCATCCCGGTGCATTGGTTGGCCCGGCCGCTGGCAGCCCGATGATTAAGATAGAAACGGTTGCCCGGCTTCGCCTAACGGTCGCAGTCCCCGAGATGTACGCAGCAGGCGTTCCTGAAGGCACGAAAGTCGAGTTTACCGTGCCGTCGTTTCCAGGGCGGACGTTTTCCGCGAAAATCGCGAGAATTTCCCATGATGTAGACATCAAGACCAGGACCATGCCGGTGGAACTCGACGTTATTAACGCGAAAGGTGAGTTAGCTCCTGGCACGTTCGCGGATGTTTCCTGGCCAGTTCGACGAACGTACCCCACGCTATTCGTCCCCCCTTCGGCGGTGGCAACCACCCTGGAGCGAGTCTTTGTCGTCCGCATCCGTGATGGAAAGGCGGAGTGGGTCGATGTCAAAACTGGAGTCAGCGCTCCCAAACTGGTTGAAGTTTTTGGAGACTTACATCCAGGTGATACCGTTGCGTTACGCGGAACTGATGAGCTGCACGCTGGCACCACGGTGACAATGGACGCCGTGCACAACAACTGAGAAAACTCCGTCGGAGGGTTGTGGTGGTTAGACTATCTGCAATTTTGATGATCCTGATTTTTCTGCCTATTTTCCCGCCGTTGGACGCGCAGGCAAGCCAACCAGCACTAAGACAGGTCGCCGCATTCGATGTACCCGGGCCTGCTGGGAAGCCGGTTCGACTACCTGACAATCGATCCCGACGATCACTACCTGATCTCCGCCCATCTGTCGGCGGGCCAGACTTACATTATTGATCTTCATAGCAACAAGGTAATCGCCACCATTCCCGACACCCCTGGTGTCGAAGGAGTGGAGTACGTCCCGGAGCTGAAAAAGGTTTATACCTCGAATTCCGGAGACAACACGTGATTGGTCAGGGAGAGAGGATTTAAGCCTCCGCCCCCCCGGGGTCCCAAACCCAGTTCAAGCACTATTGGACCTTGTAGATGTTTGTAGCTTCCAAGTGATTGAACGCGCGGGAGTCTCTAATGCCAGTGCCAACTTGCCGCCCGGGTACGAGACCATGCGTGACTGCCGTAACTTGTGGGAGACCGTCGCAGACGGCACACTAGCCGGAATACCCCCCGCAAGTATGCATGTTCCTCATACCATCTTTGCTTCCTACGACTATCGCTTGGTCACGTTGTCGGTCGTCATTGCGATTTTCGCTTCCTATGTTGCTCTCGATCTTGCTGGCCGCGTCACTGCGACTCGGGGTCTTGCCCGCCTGACTTGGTTAATCGGCGGTGCGACTGCCATGGGAACCGGCATCTGGTCCATGCACTACACGGGTATGCTCGCATTCCGACTGCCCATGCGGGTTTACTACCACGTGCCGACAGTGTTGCTGTCGTTGCTGGCCGCGATCTTTTCATCTTTTGTTGCCTTGTTTATAGTCAGCCGTCCGCGCATGACCACGTTGCATATTGCGGGAGGCAGCCTGCTAATGGGCGCAGGTATTGCGACTATGCACTATACAGGCATGGCCGCCATGCGTCTTGCTGCCATGCATCACTACAGTCCCGGCTTGTGGATGTTGTCCGTGGTGTTAGCCATCGTCATCTCCATGGTGGCTCTGTGGCTCGCATTTCATTTTCGCGAAGAGAATAGAGGCCCTCTTTATAAGGTTGCTACCTCAGTTGTCATGGGTCTCGCAATTCCGGTCATGCACTATACGGGCATGGCATCCGTCAGCTTCATGCCGATGAATACAGCGCCGAATTTGTCTCACGCCATCGACATATCCGTGCTCGCAAATTCCGCAATAATCCTGATAAGTCTGGTGGTTCTGATGTCGGTTCTCTTGACATCACTGATCGATCGCCGCTTCTCGGCGCAGGCTCGGGAACTCGCCCTCAGCGAGCAGCGCTACCAACTCTTATTCGAAAGCAACCCGCACCCGAACCTCGTCTTCGACTTGCATACATTGCTGTTTGTGGCCGTGAATCAGGCAGCGATTAGCAAGTACGGGTTCTCGACATCCGAATTCCTGCGAATGAAGATCACTGATTTGCACTCGACCGAGGCCCTCGGCAGTCTCCTGACCACAGCGGAATCCGGTGTTACGAGCGAATCCCAGCACAGGCGAAAGGATGGCACCCCATTCGACGTAGAACTTTCTTTCCGAACCATCACCTGGGCAGGTAAGCCGGCCGGTCTGCTGCTCGCCAGCGACATCACTGAGCGCAAGCGCAATGAGCAAATGGAAGCTGACCGCCGTAACTTCCTGGAGACTATAACTCAAAATCAGCCACTTGAAGCCAGTCTCCATCAGCTCGTGCGTATTTTGGAAAATCAGCTTCCCAGTGCGATTTGCTCTGTTCTGCTGCTAAAGGCTGGAAACTTCTGCCGCGTTGGCGCCAGCACCTTAAGCAAAGACATTCTGGTGGGGCTAGAAGCACAAAAAGCTGACGATCTTGCTCGTGCTCTGGGAGTGAGATCGGACTATCGCGACATCGCTTTTGTGGAAGATTTTCCGTCTATGTCTCCGGATCGGGAGTTAAGTGAGTGGGCCAGGGCACTCAATCTCAAGTCGTGCTGGTCCGCGCCGGTCGTGGACGCCTCGAATATACTTCTCGGGCTGATTATCGTGTTCTTTCGAGACGTGCGCTCTGCGTTGCCGCAAGATCGTAACCGGCTGAATATGGCCAGAGGCATGGCATCCATTGCCATCGAACATCGTCGGCTAACCGATAGGCTATCCTACCAGGCGCAACATGACGCGTTAACCGGGCTCCCCAATCGCTTTTTGCTTGAGGATCGGCTCGCCCAATCAATCGCGTATGCCAATCGACACCGCTCATCGATTGCCGTGTTGCTCCTCGACCTAGACGGCTTCAAATACGTTAATGACACTCTCGGCCATCAGGCCGGTGATCAGGTTCTGGTCGAAGTTTCCAGACGTCTTCGCTCCATTACACGCCAGGCTGACACTCTAGCTCGTATTGGCGGCGACGAGTTCTGCCTCGTTCTCGGCGACGCACACAAACGAAGCGATACTCTCCGCATCGCGCAGACGTGCCTCGAGGTTCTGCGGAAGCCAATTCTCATCGGCGAACGCGACTATTCAATCAGCGCCAGCATTGGCATTAGCTGTTATCCAGAACATGGCGCCGAGCCGGAAGTTCTCCAGCAGCATGCTGATACTGCGATGTATCACGCGAAATTCAAGGGTAAAAATGGATTCCAAGTCTTTACTCCCGAGATTAACGCACATCTGCACGAACGCCTCGAACTAATGGGCGATCTGCGCCAGGCGATGGACAACAATGAATTCCTCTTGGAGTATCAGCCACAGTTTCTCGCCGATGGTGAATTAGCAGGCCTGGAAGCTTTGCTACGCTGGGATCACCCTAAGCGCGGAATCATCGGACCCAGCAAGTTCATTCCCATTGCGGAAGAGACGGGTTTGGTCGTTCCGATTGGCAAATGGGTGCTTGACCAGGCCTGTGAGCAACTCGCAGCCTGGCGGGGCGCCGGTTATCGTCGCCTACGCATGGCAGTAAATGTCTCCACATTGCAGTTCGAGCGCGAGGATTGGATCGAGACAATTTGTCAGGCCTTGAAGAAATATGATCTGCCGCCTTCCTCGCTCGAACTAGAACTCACAGAGAGTGTCGTGATGAAGAACTGCCAAAGCGCGAGCGAACGGCTTGGACAATTGCGCGCTTTGGGAATCAGTTCCGCAATAGACGACTTCGGCACCGGCTATTCTTCTCTCAAGTATCTGCAAAACCTTCCTATTGACACTCTAAAGATTGATCAATCTTTCGTGCGTAATCTTGATCCGCTTTCAAATGGCGAATCTGGAAATGGCGCGATCATTCGAGCTATCGTGACTCTAGCCCAGCAGCTTGGGCTGCGAGTGGTCGCTGAAGGCGTCGAGACTAAGGAGGAGTTTGAGCTGCTTCGGCGCCTCGGATGCGATTTGGTTCAGGGATATCTGTTCGCAAAGCCTATGACCGCCGAAGACTGCGATCTTTTTCTAAGCAAGTTCTATTCCTCGGAATCCCGAAAGGCGAAATCTGTTTCCGCATCTGTTTAGCGCAGCTTCTTAATATCCGATTAACCGGATCTAGTCCTCCGCCGCCAGCGAAAACGCCTGCTTACAGGTCCTGTATGTCTAGAATGTCGACGGCCCAAGGCGTTCCAGGTTGAACCCTGGATGTTGGGCCACGTGCCAGTGATAGTTCGGATGAACCACGAGGCTCGCGTGGGAGTTCTTCGGAAGAAAGAGACAGCGCGCCCGCCGAATGTCGCTTAACCCCGATGTTCTGAGGCGAGATGTCCTTTACCCCGTTCTGGATCGTCTTGGAATTCCGCGCACTCGTAGGGCGGCGGGATTCCACACCTTCCGGCATTCTGTTTGGGACGCAAAAAAATCAATCTCAGCCAGGTCTTTGCCGGATAGGCCGTCGGCATCAAGGAGATCCACGATGACATCTGGCTGGTCAGTTTTATGGATTATGATTTGGGGTACTTCGATATGGACACTCGAGTGATTGAACCGCTCGAAAATCCGTTCGGCCCAAAAGTGTCACCCATGACCTTTGGGGGGATGAGCCCAGAGTGGATCGTAATTTCAACAACTTGCAAGACGCGGGTGGCTAACCTAAAACCTTGTAAGGAATGCTGAGGAACCGTTATTGGACAGTTAAAGGACAGGCGCGTTTGAGGGACGGGTGGCTGATTGCAACTGGCTCACCCCCCCAACGTCCAGTTCTCCGTGGTCAAATGGGGAACTCGTCGGAATTCACGCGTGTTGTTCGTTACCAGAGTCAAGCCGAGGCTGCCAGCATGCGCTGCAATCAACAGGTCGTTGGCGCCGATTATCGTGTCCTTCTTTTGCAAGTCGGCGCGGATTTTTGCGTAATCCAGAGCTGCTTGGTCGGGGAAATCTAGCACGCCAACATATGCAAGAAAAGCAACGAGTGCAGCTTCATCCTGCGGCCGTCGCGGCGACATCTCAACTCCGAATAAAAGCTCCGCCTTCGTGATCACCGAAATACAGACATCGCTCACGAGAGTTTTCTTAAGCCGTCGCAAGACGGAATCGTTCGAGCGCTTCATGATGTAAGAGCTGGTGTCGGTATCCAGCATGTAGCGCGGCATCAGGATTCGCGCTCCTGCACCGGAAGGTCTTCCACACCTTCCATGAAGTTTTCCGAGGCGGCAGGGGCTTCGGACAGATAAGACGACCAATCCAGAGGTCGCGAAGACAGCACCACATCGCTTCCCACCTTTCGGATGTAGACTTCCCTAGTCTTAAACTGAAAATCCTTGGGCAAGCGCACCGCCTGGCTCCGGTTATTCATGAAAACTTTGGCTTTTCGCTGCATGCCTCTCTCTCCTAGCATCATTCTTGTGGCATATACCTAGAGTATATGCCAGTCGTGGTTGTGGCGCAACCTAGGCGTGACGTTTACTGGCGCTGTCAATGCCATTCTGGACAAACTAGAAGCTCATTACAATCTAGGAGATCACGACGACGCAATTCTGGGACTTTTCGCGACGCATCTACGGCGTCTATTGAGCATTTTTGAAGAGCTGGGCGAGAAAGAAGACGCGAATCTTCTCGAAGGCAGAGCAATCACAGCGTTAACAGATCCTCTCGATCAGGAAGAAGTTCGACGTCAGCTTGTGTGGCGCTAGAGATCATCGGTCAGCCACAAGGGCTAAGCCTTCACACCTGTGTTCCACGTTTTGGAACATGGAACAAGAACGCGGCTGCGAACTGAAAAAGCCATGCACACGGCTCTCCTCGCAAACTTAACATTCCGTGGAACTTACAGGAAGGAACTGCGGAGGGTTTTGGTTGCGGGGGGTGGATTTGAACTCCACCCGGCTATTGAAAACACGTACGTTATTGATTTTACAATAGGCTATAAGGGCGAAATAGGCGGGATAGGCAGCCCGACAGTACAAAAACAGTACAAATCATTTCAGCGTTCGTCCATTAGGCGCCCAATATCAGCGCCGCTGTGCCACCGGCCCTCCAACTTTCGCCCACTCTATCGGATTCGTCATTTCGGCCATCATCCTTTAACCTGGCGAGGTTACGGATGCTCTAATAACCGCGCTTGTGACTTCTGGCCGCATCTCGGTTTGAAGACCCTCCGCGACCTGAGATCGCAGGTGGAGAACTTAGTGAACTGGCGGGGCGTTTTGAAGTGCAATGGCGAACTACTGCCCTGTCGAACGAACGCGATCGGAGCGTAGAATTCAGAAAGCGCCCTTCGAAGGAGGTAAATTCGATGAAGCGACTCGGATTAATGCTGTTCGCTCTAGTCGTTTCGGTCTCACTTGTAGCCATAGCGCAAGAGGCTGGGACGCAACAGCCAGCCGGAAACACGACCTCTACAACGAAAACGAAAGGTACAAAGCTGGAACATCTGAGCGGCAAGATAAGCGACGATGGCAAGAGCTTCACGACCGATAAAGAAAACAAGACTTACACCATCGAGAACTCCGATGCGGTGAAAGGCCATGAAGGCCACGACGTTCGCGTCAGCGGCCACGTTGACGCAAGCAACAATTCAATTCACGTGACATCGGTCAAGATGGCCAGTGCGAAAAAACCTATGTCGGAGCAGCCGCCAAAGTAATCGGTCGCTGACAGTTTTATTTACGGGCCGGCGCCAACGCTGGCCCATGTTTCTGCGTGGGCTGCCGGATAGAATTGCGCATTGTCCATTGGTTGCCAAATAACCCAGCTTCCCTCAATGAGCGCTAGCCCGAGTTATCGCCAAAAGCGCAATCTCGGGTTGCTGGAGTAGAGTCGAGAACAGGCGCAGTGGCTTTAGTCTCCCGGTGGCGGTTGACTGCGCTTTCGCGCAGCTGCCTCAGTCCGGTTTGGCTTGGCTCTGTTTCCTGTTCCCGCTCATCGAACCCGGACAGGCGGATTTCCCGCATCCGGCTCTCGGAAAAGACGCACACCTAGCGAACTAGGCAGGTAACGCCGTCTGCAACTTCTGAACACAAAACCTGGGGCGGCTAGACTCATCGTCAATCCCCATGTCCTTCGTCGCTTCGTGCGTTGGTCTTTAACTGAGGCCCCTTCCCTCTACCGGCATTACCCGGCTTCATAGGTACTACGAACCTCTCCGCCACCCCACACGGCCCGGCCGGTCTCTCACGAGCTGCCAGTGATCCCGACCGCGATCACCGCTGGGGCTTCCCGTGTTGCATCTGGTCTCCTATGCCTACATGCCGTCGCCATTACCCCGGCAGGTCCGATGGAGCTTGTTCGCTCTTCCATCTCCATCGTCAGCGGCCTTCCCTGTGAAAAAGTCAGGTCGGCTCCTGCAATTATTGTTTCGGAGCCTGCTCAGCGTTCACTTCACGTTACGGCCTGCACGCTCGCGGAGTCGCCTAGCGACCCTTTCCATCGAAAGCTCCGACAGCTTCGTTGCCTCCGCTGCCGTCTCGATTGCTACCGGGTGGAGCGAACCAGTTCCCGGGCGGGAGTTGCGCCCGCTGAAGTCCAGCGCCTTTTCTCGGCGCGCTTTCTCGCCAACTACGATCAGATTTCCCAGTTTCCGAGTAGCCGACTATCCACTTGGTAGCTGCAAAGCGGCCAATCGCCCGCAGCCTGTGCTGCCGGCCAGCCAACGATGGCGAACTTCGTCATTGTCTTCGTATTTCGCTCAGCTGAGTTCTTCGGCGAGTCCGATGAGAAGCCCTTCAGGCCCGCGGATGTAGCTGTGACGCTCACGTCTGCGTGGCACATGCCGAGGGCTGCGATTCGTGTAACGAAGTGTTCTGCTCGATGCGCTTGGCGACGGCCTACCATCAGAAGAAGCCGGCGACGGAGTATCGCAGGATGCGGAAGTCGGCCTGACTCCTATCTCCCTCGCGCCGTCTTCTGCCAGTCAATCCGCCAACGTTCACGCCCCATCTGAACCCAGAAAAGCCGTTTGCGGGGAGTTCCTCGGGCATGGTGGTACAGCGCAGCCGCTCGCTCGTAGAAGCCGCGCGTGTGCCAGGAATCCGGGAAGTGGAACAATTGGAAGTCGAGGTGGTGACAGAATTCGTGGGTCAACGTGCTGAAAAACGTACCAAACGACGTGATTTCCTCGCGTACTGCGGTTCGCATCCATACGCGAATGATCATTGTGTCGGGGGTGTAATCGCCGAAAAGTTCCGTCGTCCAGCTCTCTCGAACCCGCAACGGTCGAGCAGCGAGAACGCGAATGCCGCAACGGGGAACCTTGTAGAACTGTGACGCTATGGTCAGAAACTCCTCACAAGACCTACGCACTTCGGTCTTCCGTCCCAATTTCATCGTGCTGTCGATCTTTGTGGTGATCTCTTGCAGGGTTCGGTCGGTTGGTAAATCGAGTGTCTTGATCTGATCGCTTTTCAGGTATTCGGTCCGACTCTTTCGAGGGACTGGATCAGTAAGCATCGATCAAGTTTTCGGCGCTGTCGCAGACTTTTACGCAGCTATTCCAAATCGCGAACTCTGGATCTGTTTCGCGCTCCCGCTCGAACAATTCTTCTCGCCCGACCCACTGGGAGTACTGGCGGTTCCTGACCTTGTACCAACGGACGCTTCCATCGAGCAGGTAGGGATCGAAACGGCACTTGGCGACAATGCCTTCCAGATCGCGTTGACACGCTAGCCAAAAGAATTCTTCGCCGGCCAGTTCGACGTGATCGCAATAGAGCAGGCGTTCGCCGGTCTGCGGGAGAACAGCACGAAGCCTGAGTTTGCGTTCTTCGCGGGGTAAGTAGCGAAGGTCTTCCCCCTCCCATGACAGCAGGTCGAATGCATAAACCCGAGGTTCGCCACGACGAAACAGAAGATTCTCGAAGTTGGTCTGCCCTGTGTTGTCCAAGCAGACGATCTCGCCATCGAGCACAGCGGTCTGAGCACGACATTCGAGCCCCAGCGCGATGTTCAGCTCAGGGAATGACCTGAACTCGTTCCCATTGCGCGAGATAAGTTTCGATCGCCCATTATCGATGAATGCCATAGAACGGAATCCGCTGTGATGTCCGGTGGGGCTTGGTAGTGTTGAGAAGACCCAGGTGGCGGCCAATCGTCGTAGTCACCACCCACATATCCTTTAGCTAAGGCCGAGTTTCGCTGTCGCCCCAAATGTCGAGCGTCGAGAACAAACAGGACACTCAGTCCGGACACGACCAACGTTGCAAGCAGTGCCTTGAAAAGAACGGGTCGACTCTGTCTGTTTTGCATGTTTTCGTTCGTGTCAGGTTTAATCTAATTAAACACGCGCGACTACGTCCAATGCAATCTGTTTTCGATGTCGCGCCACATGCCATGTAAGCACGGTATTTGGACGAGAAAATCGCCTGAGTACTCATAATCGCAAAAGTATGAAAAGTGCAAAGTTGTAAAATTGCTCGTCCTCGCCATTTATCATCGAATGCATGATGGCCGTTCGGAAGACGTATGAAAGAAATTCGACAGAAGAACTCATCATACTGTACGAGCAAGCTGCATCCGAACATGGTCAAGCTCAAGATCGTGGCGATTACCGAGCAGGAAACCCCGCTGCTGACCGAATCGGTGCTATCTATCGCGAATTGCGTAAGCGTGGACGAGAGCATCAACAGAAGCTCTTGCCTCTTCTATTGAGCAACGATACGGGCGTCCGTCTCTGGGCCGCAGCACACGCTCTCGAATTCGAGCCGCGCCAAGGCGAGGCGATTCTTAAGGACTTAGCTAAGGCGAAAGGCATTCAGGCGTTCAATGCAAGAATCACGCTGGAAGAATGGCAGAAAGGCGCTCTCCGCTTTCCATGAGTTTCCCGGAGAGCCGATAAGTGATAATGCCTGCGAATAGTTATGTCAAGCTACTCTTCCCCCGGAGTAGACTGCTGGTGTGAAACAGCACCTTATTGGTAGCCTCCTGCTTGTATCCTTCGCAATTTTCACGTTGTGGTGCGATGGCCAGCAGCCCGTTTCATCGGAAGGTCAAGCCGTTCTAGTAGCTTTTTCCAAGCCGAGCTTTCCACCCTTAGCGCGAATAGCAAACCCTCAGTGATCACCCAAAAGCGGCCATGTAAGATCACCTGAAAACCGGCCATGTAAACAGTCGTTCAGGACATTGACAACAGCTGGGAGGCGAGTAGCCTCCCGCAGCATGGCGAACGTCTTGAACGAAGAGAAGAAACAACAGATCTTAGCTCTCGGACGATTAGGCTGGTCTCTGCGTCGCATCCAACAGGCGACTCGAGTTCGTCGAGAAACCATAAGCGGCTATCTAAAAGCAGCTGGCGTCACGGTGTGGCGGCCGGGGGGATGGTCACGACAGGGGCCACCAAAACCGGCCATGCAAGTGATCACCGACCCGACCATAGAGGTGACCACCGGGTGGGGGGCCGAACTGCCTTTGTTGAGGGGCAACAACAGCCCCGAAAACCTTCCTGATAAGGGAAAAAGCAACCGCGACGATTCAAAAGCGGCCATACAGGTGATCACCGGGTTTGGCGTGGACTTGAGAGACCCGGGAGACGCAAAATCCTCCGGTTCGCTGAGCGCCTGTGAGCCTTTGGAGGAAGTAATCCAGCTCGGTCTGAGCCGTGGTCGCAATGCTAGAGCGATCTGGCAGGATCTGGTATCGGATCATGGCTTTAGCGCCGGCTACCAAAGCGTTCGGCGATTCATTTACAAACTGCGCGGATCCCAAACGCCGCAGCCACGAGCCGTCATCCTCACCGCCCCTGGCGAAGAAGCGCAAGTTGATTACGGCAGCGGCCCCATGGTGCGCGATCCCCAGAGCGGAAAGTATCGGCGCACGCGATTGTTCGTAATGACCCTGGGCTACAGCCGCAAAGCAGTACGCTTGCTGGCGTTTCGCTCCAGTTCGCGCATCTGGGCGGAGCTACATGAGAAAGCCTTTCGTCGACTGGGTGGCAGTACGCGTATCGTCGTGCTCGATAACTTGAAGGAAGGTGTGCTCGCCCCCGACCTCTATGACCCCACCTTGAACCCGCTCTATCGCGACCTACTCAAGCATTACGGTGTGGTGGCCATGCCCTGGGAAGCTTCAACTTCACTTGGCGGGTAATACATTCTGGGAAAAAGTCGCACACCTTGGGGACGGAGCGGTGAGTTGCACGGTCTCGTTCGTCTCAAAGGGGAATAGAAAGCGCAATGCTGTGACAATGCCTGACCTATTAAGAGGGGAATGTCAAGGACATTTTTTCTCCCTTCGCTCGAATTGCGACAATTGACCAGGAGTCCGACTGGACGACAGCTAACAACTTACTGTAAAAGCGACATGATGGATTTAACTGCCGCACTGCATACAGCTGCTCGGAGGTTCTGCGCCAATCAGCACTTTCAGTGGTCCCAAGAATACATGCCGCTCGTCGAGTCTGGGCAGGACCGGGTGGGCAAGGACTACTCTCAGGCCGCTTACAGACTGTTTCCCAGATATAGGCTTGATGAAGCCATCGAAGTAGAGGTTGAGAGAATCACCGGACAGCAGTTTCATTCGCTAGAAGAGGCCCGCGTACAGCTGCTCGACGCTGGCCGTAGTGCGTTGTCGTCTCTGTTTGGCGAGTTTCAGGAACCCGAAGCACGCGCTGCGCTGACTAATGAGTTTAAAGCGTTCGAGTCCTACATCAGTAGCGTTGGTCCCCTTCAGCTTGCTCAGGTTGAGCCTCTCCCTTATCGCCGTGTTCTGGCCGAATCCGAGCGCCAGCAGCTACGGGAGACCCTACACGCAGTTTGGGGTGCGAAGGGATACTGGTTTCCTCTACAGAAATGTGATCCGCAAACCAACGTTATTGCTTTTCATCAGGAACTTTGGGAACACAGGGATGGCACATCACTCTTGCTGCGGGCAATCCAAGACCGATGCATCGAGCGATGTTTTTTGCTTCTCGAAGGACCTGTGGACTACGAAATCGCGGTCTCCTTAATGGATCCGATTTACCGGGGGGACGAATCCTTCCTCACCAGCGACTTCCGGTGGCTCGTGTACCGCTCACACGAATCATCCATTGCAGTTGCGGGATGGCTGGCAGACTTGTTTCGCACGCAATGGCGAGATTGGGAAGACGTGGCTTACGGAGGACCGTTTCATACCGCAGATTTGCGCGGCAGTTGGGACGTGCCGAAAAGATAACTTTCGAAACATCGCCCATATAGCCCAAATTCCCTGTTCTGGGCTGAACATGGGCAAAGTTGTGGTATTGATTCCATAACAATGCCGCCTGTGCAACAAACCGTGTTGTTCTATCGGCAGCGCCGTCATTGCGCGTCATGGGTAAAGGCGCATCAGTTGCGGTGGCGGGTGCACACGATGACTGTGGGAATTTTCAAATCGATGCGCTCGTAGCGGAACGCCTGTGCCGTCTTGAGCACATTCGTACTGCGACCACTTTTTCTTTTGCGGTTTACTTGCTGTTCCCTAGCAGTGTCGAAAGCCTATTGATTTAAAAGGGTTTAGGTTGGTTGCGGGGGGTGGATTTGAACCACCGACCTTTGGGTTATGAGAAGATCGGATTTTCGTAAGCTAAAGACAACTCAAGGCACGGACGGCACTAGAAGGAATTAGAAGCACCGTTACTAAATCTTTTAACCTGAAAATTGTGTACCAGAGTGTACCTGAGAAATTAGGGGAAGAACGCCTGATTCGGCATTGCCAATTCCCCGATCTTTCCTTGAAGTGGTCAATAGCGAACAGCCCGTAGCTCTCGAGACTGACATAGTCGCTAGAAGCGTGGGGCGGTTCGGACATGCTCTGCCCACTTTGAAACACGCCATTTCAGGAAGAGAGAAACCAAGATGAGAAGAATTGCCTCGGCGCTTGTCGCAGGATGCGTGCTGTTATTTGCTTTGCCTATGCTGGCAGAGTCAAAGCCGTACCACGATGGGTCTGTATGGGAAATGCAATGCATCCACGTTAAGGCTGGCATGGAAGATCGGTACGCTCGTTACCTGGCGGGCGACTGGAAAAAAGAGCAAGACGCCATGAAGAAAGCCGGGTACGTGCTGAGTTACAAAGCGATTCGGACGGAAGCGCACAACCCGACTGACTGCAACGTGATCCTCATGACGGAATACAAGGACTTGGCCACCATGGAGGCCAATGCTGACAAAGCGGAAGAACTCGGCCAGGAACTCTTTGGCGGCACGCCGAAGATCGAGGCCGGCTACACAGATCGGTCTTCCTATCGGGACATTATCGGCAGCCGACTTGCACGGGAGATAGTCCTGGAACCAAAAAAGTGAGAGCCTGAAGTCTCGGGAAATTCCCAGCCTCGTCTCTGACGAGGCTTTTTTGATTGCTAGCTCATTCGTTGCTGTGAAATCCGAATGACTGGTCAGAATTGACCAGCTACTCCTGGGCACCTGGCTCAATATCTTGTTTATGAAAGTAAGTGAGAAAAAAGTCCTATCGATTCGTTGCCCAACCTGTGGGGCTAAACCAGGAGAGAAGTGCGAGCTAAGCACGGGACTCCCGCGCACTGATCCTCACCGAGACCGACGTTTGGCAGCTTCAGACAAGGCTTCTTCCCTATAAATACCTTGTCCGCCTGCATACTAGAACCGAACACAACTGCATGCTTTGAGGTAAACAATTCAGGCTATTAGCGGTTCTGCGGGCGCGCACTTGATGCGGTTAAAGGTTTCGTTCACTAAAGCCGCCGCTGCTTCGCTAGCAGCCTTCGTGGGCGTTGCGATCTGGAGCAAGCCCGCTCGGCCGAAGTTCCGCGGAAAAGTAAACTCCTTCTGACGCAATATCACGAGTTCGAGAATGCGTGCCAAATCTTCCGATTGGTATCCATTGTGGAACTGCACACCGGGGTCACGAAACTCGGAACCTGCCGTTTGGTATCCACAAACCAAAAGCCAATGGCCTTTGCCGATGCACGACCAAAGTTGCAGATAATCTAATACGCCGCTCCCTGTGAGGTCGTATTCGACGTGAACCAAGTCTGTCGCGAGGCCGCGCACCACGGCAGGCCAACTCGCCACCACTGCCGACTCAAGAATTCGATCGAAACTGTCACCAGGTTTAGTCGACATTTTTCACCTCCAGAACGCGCCTGTCATTTTCTGAATCCTTACCGCACCTAGCCGGAGCAAAATGGCTATCCCGCGTTGCTATTGCCACCGTTTGGGGTCGCGGATTTGTCGATGTCGATATCGATTCGTGATCGCCAATTGCACAACCTGCCAGGGGAAGTACCGTCACGACTACTCCGAGGAAATCTTGCTGTTTTGTCTATGAGCCTTCTCCACGGTTCCTGCATCGGCCTGGAGTTATTGCGCGACAAACTCAGCCGTTGGCCCATTCGGCGTCCGACTGGGAAGCCCGCCGTATCTCGACTCCATCGAGATAGCAACTCGGCTGGATGTGACGCGAATGTGCTGAAACCGTGGCATAGTGCACTCCCAAAAAACGCTTCGCAACGATTCCAGTCACTTCAAGAGAGTTGAAGCCTTGCGGTCTTACCTTCGCAAGAATTCGTCGTACCGCGTTCCGGATCCTGGTTGTCCCGATAGATCCAAAAAACATTACTCTTACCTCGGCCGCCATGAAAAAGAAGTTCCAACGCGCGGCATGGATCTTGCGATCCATCGCGAAGCCGTCGAGCCCCTGGACTACGCTCCATTTCCCGGAATAGGGCTCACTAGCGAGAGCAAGGAGATGCGTGATCTGAGGGCGATCTGCAATCAGAATCGTTCCGACTTGTACCGTAGGCGTCATAATCATTCAAAACAGCACTGCCGCGCCGTCATGATCGAGCAAGCGCGGCAACTATTGCCAACACCAGAGATGAAAGGACGAGAGTGCCGAAAGTTAACAGAACGATTTCACTCAACAGATCAGGCTTCATTAGCTCTTCCGGATGCATGTCGCTTCTCCTCGCAGCGGCTGCCAATCAGTGTGCCTTGGCAGCGGTTACCCCAAGAGCATACTGGGTATCCGTTGATGGAAACCGGCGCTCTTGAGCCACCTCAAGGTTCGCGCACCTCTTCATAAAATACTGAGCAGAAAGGCTCATTCTCGCATCTCCCTCGGGACTAGAATGTTGACAGATGAGCCCTGTTGGAATTGCCAAGAAGAACCGTGAATTCGACCCGGAGGCACTGCTAGCCACAATCGGCGAGGGCAGGAAAGCCATGCTCTTTGCGAAGAAACGCACTATCTTCGCGCAGGGGAATCCCGCCGATGCGGTTTTTTATCTCCAGACAGGAAAAGTCAAGCTCGCAGTTGTTTCCAAGACCGGCAAAGAAGCGACGATTGGAATTTTGGGCGACAGGACCTTCTTCGGTGAAGGCTCGCTTGCTGGACAGCCACTCCGTATGGGCACGGCAACCGCAATGACCGACTGCGCCGTGCTGCGGATTGAGAAGAACGCCATGATGCAGGCGCTGCACCGCGAACCGACACTTTCCGAAATGTTCGTCGCGTACCTGCTGGCACGGAACATCCGTTACGAAGAAGATTTGGTTGACCAGTTGTTCAATTCCAGCGAAAAGCGGCTGGCCCGTGTCCTTCTCATGCTCGCGCGTTTTGGCAAAGAAGGAGTGCCGGAAAGTGTGGTCCCAAAGATCAGTCAAGAAACTCTGGCCGAGATGGTAGGGACCACCCGTTCGCGTGTCAGCTTTTTCATGAATCGATTCAGAAAAATGGGATTCATTAATTACGCAGGGGGAGAAGACGGCGGACTGCAGGTTCACAGTTCCCTTCTCAATGTAGTTCTTCACGATTGAGCATCTCAAAATAAGCACTCGCGGTATGTCCCATAGCGGGGACCGTCGCGGCCTTCGGTGGTTCCCATGGAACTGGTGGAAAGTCGCGCGTCCTTCCCGGAGCAGTCGCTTCACTTTGCCGATGGCCACAAGACAGGCAAATCGCTCCTACTTGTGTAATCTGAGTTTCTTTCTCGATATCCCTTTCGCGCACAGCCGTAGAGCCGGTAACAACAGGCCCTTGGCAGATGTCACAGACAAACGCTCGCAGGTGAAGATAGTAGCTTTTCATGATGATCTCCTCATGAAGTTATAAACGTACCCTCTACTCGGGTAGGTATCTGCTCACTATTGCTCGGTAAAGTGCGCGCTCCGGACCGCGATGCAGATGCGCACCCGGGCAAACGAAACCGTCCAACTGGTCAAAAGGACACAGCTACTTTCCTCCTTGGGATCTAGGCTTGGCTTGAGGCAACATACATGAAACGCATCGCAGTTCTCAGCACGGCCGCTCTGTTCGTGCTTCTGGGGGCCACTGCTCTTGTTTACTCACAGCAGGATCAGCAGGACGAAAAACAAAACAAATCTGACAAAGACAAGCCAGCTAAGCAGGATCAAAAGCAGTCCAAACCCGAACCGCAGCAAGCGCAGAAGCCACAGGACGGGAACCGGCAGCAGAACGCGAACCGGCAACAGGAAGCGCAACAACAGAAAGAGCAGCAACAGCAAGACCGGAACAGGCAGCAGCAAGTTCAGCAGCAACAGCAGCAAGAGCGGAACCAGCAGGAACAGCGCGCTAACGATCAGAAGCAGCAGGAACTGAACCGACAGCGCCAACAACAGGTTCAACAGCAGCAAAACCAGGAACGGCAGCAGGAGCAGAATCGACAACAAGGCGAACGTCTCTCCGAACAGCGCCAGCAACAGATGGTTGCAGAGCAACAGCGACGCTCGGCTCAGTTCCGCAAAGAACAGGACGAGCAGCGCCAGCGCGGCCTGGAGCAGCAGAGGACCCAACAACTGCAGCAGCAAAGACGCACGGCGCAATATCGTTTTCAGGAGGACTACTTACATCGTGAAAGGCAAGAACAACTTCGGTTTCAGAACGAGCGAAACCGCGACTATGATCGTGATCCTTACTACCACAGCGCGCCGATCTACCGGTACCAGCGTGGCGGGAATTACTATGAAATCAATCAATACGGAGCCGATGTCCTGCGACAGGCTGTGAACTACGGCTACAGCGAAGGCTTCCGAACCGGACAGGCAGATCGCGATGACCGCTGGCATTCCGATTACCAGGACTCGTACGCGTATCAGGACGCCAACTACGGCTACAACGGATATTACGTTGACCGGGATGATTACAACTACTACTTCCGCGAGGGATTCCGTCGCGGGTATGAGGACGGCTACAACAGCCGCTATCAGTACGGCAGGGCCGAGGGCAACACGAATGTCATATTAGATATTCAGTTGTCCAACATCCTTGGTTTTGTGTCAATACGGTAAATAATTGGAACAGGTTGGACCGGGCCCCGGTTCAGTTGCGGCAAATGAGCAATCGGAGGGGCCCGGGGCACCGTTTCGTGTCGACACTTAGTCAATGATGTGCGAGACAAGTACGAGACATGAAATCGTTCACTTTTGACCAGACTGCGATAGCCACTGAATGTAACACTCAACTGTGTGACTATGGCAGCCCCAACACAACGTCAAGTTCTTGTCGTGGACGACGACCCGACTATCCGTATCTGCCTGACTGTGCTTCTTGAGTCAGTCGGTTACGACGTTGCCACCGCTGTGGATGGCGTGGAAGCTTTTGTATTGATCAATGAGCGCGCACCCGACATCATCATTTCCGACCTGAACATGCCACGAATGTCCGGTCTGGACCTGCTCTCGGAAATCCGCCGTCGTTTTCCGAGGATTGTTACCATCGCCATGAGCGGCGCGTACCGAAATAGCGCCGACTTGCCTTCTGAAGTGATCGCCCATGGCTTTTACCCCAAAGGCGAGCCTCCCACCAACCTTTATGGGACTCTTGCGCAGCTCCTCGAGGGAATTCGATCGCCAAGGGCGTGAGGCCTACTGCGCTTGCAATGCGCAATGACTGGAGCAGAAGCCGCGATGCGAAAAGGAAGAGCTAGTCTGGGCTGTGAATCACTAACGATGGACAGCGGGAGCCATGGCGCTAGTTACTTGGAGCGCAGCGGCATCTCCGTAGATCTGGACAATGCTGTGGCGCAACGCAATCATATTGCTGCGGGAACTTTGGGTTCTCGGACTGGCTGGATCCTTCGCAAGTTCTGCCTGGTACGTCCGCAAAAGTAGTCTGCTCTGCTTTTCCAAGCGCTCGATCGTTCCTAGGCTGGTGTGCGCTTCCATCTGCATACTCCGTAGTACGTAAATCAGAGCGCCGTAGTTCGTTGAGCAAAGAATGGAAGTGGGCTGGCTATCCCGCTCCTACTCCCAAGACAGTTCCTAGGCGGCCTTGAGTGATCTTCCGCATTCCAGACAGCAGGATTTGTGACGCGGCGTAATCAGTCCACAAAACGGACACATTCGTTGCGGTGTCAATCCTCCGCTTTCCGGTCCGAGATTTGCGCGCAGTTGCGCTAACCAACCCGGGATGGAGGTAATTCTTCTCCACAAGCGTTTGCGAAATCGACGAACATTGATTTCCATCCCTTTACCTGACGGTTTCTCGGGAGAAGTACCAGGTCCCGAGGGGTAGAAGATTTTCCCGTGAATCTAGAGTGTCAGACTGCGCTCTGCCATTCTGTGCAGGATTGCTCAGATTGGGGCAAATCTCGGCCACCTCAAGCGCCGGCACCATAACCGATCTGAGCAATTCAGACCAGCTTATGTCTGCAAGCAAGCCCATTATGAAGGTTGAGACGAGCACTCCTTCTCTCTCTTTCAGGTCCACTGAACTAAGTCAGCAAATCTGAAGTTGTCTTCCCTTAGCTCCGCACTGAAAGGAAACATTCATGAAGAAAGCTTTATCTGTTTTGCTGGTTAGTTTCTTGGGCGTGTTTGCGACGTTCGCCTGGGCAGGGTCCGCCCGCGAGGATTCGGTCGCCCGCCTGCAGTCATCGGTGGATGTTCTGCACTCGATTATGGCGACTCCCGACAAGGGTATCCCCGAGGAGGTGTTGAGTAACGCAAAGTGCATCCTGGTAGTCCCGGACTTGATCAAGGGCGGATTCATCTTCGGCGGAAAACACGGGCGTGGTATCGCTTCATGCCGAACGTCCAGCGGTTGGAGCGCGCCTGCGTTCGTCTCGGTTGGCGGGGGAAGCTGGGGATTACAGATCGGGGTCGAGGGTGTGGATCTGGTCATGCTGGTCATGAACGACCAGGGTTTCCAGCATCTGCTCTCGAGTAAGTTCCAATTATCTGGCGAAGGATCCGTAGCTGCCGGCCCGGTTGGCCGTCACGCGTCCGCTGGAACTGACTGGAAGATGAACACCCAGGTATTGACTTACTCGCGCTCCAGGGGCGCCTTCGCTGGAATCACGTTGGAAGGAGCAGTCATTCAGCAGGATGACGATTCCACTCGCGCGATTTATGGCAAACACATGATGTTCCGCCGAATTCTCTCCGGCAAAGTGTCCACTCCGGAAAGTGCTGAGGCATTCGTAAAGGCGGTCTCTACTGCAGGACAACAGGCCAGCATTGCGGAAGCAAGAGAAGAGAAGAAGTAGGTGTTGTCATGCATCTCGAATATCGCTGGCCGGAAAAGTTCTTCCGTCCAGCATTCGAGACGTGATTGTCTCCCTCGAGAGGCGGCAGATATGAGAGTCAATGTCTCCAAACACAGATTCATGCAATTAGCATGCCTAAGCTTCTGGCCCATTCTTCTGTGTGCGCAATCTTCCGATGTCCAGAACCTCGCGAACTGCAAGAACGGTTGGGAAACTTGTGATCGCTCAAGGTTGAATGCGTCGCAATCCGCCGAGGTTGCAGCCTCAGAGCACAGGCGAGACGTTGCAAAGTGCAGGAACGGCTACGATTCCTGTGACCGTTCGAAGCTCAGTGAATCCGAGGCCATTTCCCTGGCCGTCGCCGATCACCAGCGAAACGTCTCTGATTGCACGACGGGTATAACCTCCTGCGATCCTTCACGTCTTACTGAATCTGAGGGGCGTGAATCATCAATCGCTGCGCAGCAGCGCAACATTGGCAACTGCCATAATGGGTATGCCAGTTGCGACCTCACTTAACTGACTCCGCAGGAACTCAGGGCGGTGGATGTTGCAGTCCGCCAGCGCAACATGTCGGACTGCAAAGAGGGATCGGAATCCTGCGATCGTTCCAAGCTAACCGCTTCGCAGATAAGCGAGGTGCTCGCGGCAGAACACGACCGCAATCTGTGGAACTGTGTGAATGGATGGGAACAATGTGACCACTCACGGTTGACTCCACGGGAAGCGGCCCAAATTGCAGTTTCTGAACACCGGCGTAACATCCTCGCATGTACAGGCGGCGAGCAGACTTGTGACTACTCCGCGCTTACAACGGCGGAGGCCAAGACTCTGGCAACCGCGGAGCACAAACGCAATTACAACGCCTGTCTGCTAGGTTCAGGATACTGCGATCGTTCTCGGCTCTCTGCCGTGGAGATGGAAGCTATCCGGCTCAAGCGGACCGGGTCCCGATGAAGGTTCGTATCAAATCTAAGTACATGGGAGAACCATGATTCATCGACAGTGTCCGGGGTGCGGCGGCGAGTTGGTTTTGGCCAGGCGTTCTGATGAGCATGGGGGCAGGATTTAGTGCCCGCCCATCGAACTATTGGCGTTGCAGCATTTGCGGAGGCGAATTCACTGCTGAACAGGTTCGCGAGAACAAGCGTAGTAAGCAGTTCGAAGTCGCGCGACGTCTTGACCAGCCATTGGTTAACCGCCAGGGCGACGACGGCAGCTCCTCACGAATGGGTGACGAAGGCTGCCCTAACGAAAGCCCAAGCGTAGAGGATGCCACTGGGTACTCAATCGAAAAAGAGGAAAGTGAGTCAATGGCCGAGGAGGCCTCATGAGGGCACGACTTGAAAGCACTCGACGGCTGAAGATGGAACCAATTACCCGAAGTTGGAAACTCACGATTGCCGACCGACGGCTGATGTGGCTTCAGAAGCAGCACCCCAGCGCTGCAGGTCAAAAACTCCAACTCTGGGCATTGCACCCGGAGAGATAGCCCGCTGGCAGTGTCGAGGCTTCTAAAATGGATCACCCATTACGTACGCTACTGTGTATGAGCTGGTCCTCGAGCCCGTCCTGCGAGTGATGCAACGGGTGCTGGATTTCGTTACCTGAGCAAGCGCGCGCTATCGATCCAACAGCACTCCCAACTCTTCGTCGCCCCAGACCTTGACGTACTGAGCTTTCCCGATCGTTCCCGGCCCATTCGGGCCCATCTCGTAGTAGACCTTGGCTTCCAGCGGAAATCGCTTTAAGGTCTCCATCAGTTCCTTTACAGTCCATTCGGCCATTGTTCCTCGATCCTCACCGCCGTTTAGTCCGGCGCTGTTTTCATATCAACTTCAATGGGTTACCAGATAACTTCCCCTCACTCGATCGTAGCGCCCACGAATACGTCGAAGGCGAAGTGCTTTTTGCCCTGATCCTGGAAAAAGGTTGCGGAATTATCGTCAAATTCCAAATCAGTGCCTGGCTCCTTCCAGGAGTTGGGATGCGCGCGCTTGCTCCTTCTCCCCACCCTTGTGGCCCTTTCTACCTAAATCCAACCCGAAAATGGGATGCTCATAGGTACCCGTGACCTTGACCGGCATTGCGTAACCAGCCATCTGCTTCTTAAAGAAAGGATCCAGCGCCTTCATTAGAAGGCTCTTGATCCCATGTGTCGTGTTGGATGGCGCAGAATCAGTTTTTAGCATTCCGTGCAGATCGATTTTTTCAGTAATCAAGTTGTACGTGCCATCCATTTGCGCCAAGGCGCCCGGAACAGTGAATGAGAGATTCGAGAATCTGGCCGTGCCGTCCCGCAGCAGAACTTGCCCCTTCAGGTCAGAGAGCACAGTTTCAGGCTCACCTTGTTCCCCCGCAGGCTTGCGAACGTTGTCATCGCGGCTCGCGCCGAGGCTAAGGTGGTTGACCCCTTTCTGAGTGCTGGATTGTGAGAACGTACCCGCACCAATTCCGAAAGTCCCATGCAGTTCGACTCTCTCCAGGAAGGATCTTTTGCCGGGAGGTATGGAAACATTGGCGCGGAAACTGACATTCCCGGACATAGGCGAGCGCTCCGAGCGAGCGAAGAGCAACAAAAGGTCCTGGATTCGCCCATCGGTAGCCTCTAATTCAATCGAGGTCACCTTGCCCGGCCATGCGGTGCCTCCTGCCACACTGCCTCTGGACCATACCGTCGTCTCCCCGAAAGTCCCACTCACTCGCTGGAGAAAAGTGTCCCCATTTACGCCATTGACCACGGCATGGAATTGAGTCTTCACCTGGACGCGGTGCGAACTTGAAGTGAGGGCGAAGCTCGGAGTATCGGTTACCCCTTGAACCTCAATATAATTGAGCGTTCCGGAGAATTTCCCGGAAGAAGAAAGCAAACCGGCGATTCCGGGCACTGCACTGAGGTCCACGTGTTCGAATAAGTAATCTCCAGAAACTGTAACTTTGCCGATGTCATCTGGATTCCACGGACCAAAAGTCCCTTTGGTAATGATTTCGCCAGGCAGCTTGGAGTTCGAAAGCTGGGCCCGGAATGATGCTGGCCCACTGCTACCGACATTGCTGATAGTGAAAGTACGAAGGAGGAGCTTCAGTGATGGCGTTTGCAGATCACGCGACTCCACTTCCACAACTGCTCCGTCTGCCATGAAGTCGTCGATGACGAAAGTCGATCTCTTCGGAGCCTGGAATTGCTCATCTGAGTCGCGACGGGGAATCAGAATGTGCAAACCATCCGCGCGGATTCGACGCAAGTGCCTGGTGAAAACACCCCAAAGCGTACCCTCAATTCTCAGCTTCTCAATGGTAATCAGTGGCGGCGTTCCGGCTTTCGAATTGTGCTGAAACGTGACGTGTTCGAGCTCGCACCCCGGTCGCGGAAAATAGGTGCCGTGAAAAGCACCCATCTGCACCTTGCTCATACTCGCCTCTTCCAGGTCCTTCAACACGGCTTCGCGACTGAATGGCCAGTGCCGCAGCAAGAAGACACCAGCCACGGCAACAACCACCACCATGGCCGCCCCCGAAAACAACACAGTTTTCCACATTTTGTTGACAGAGGCGTGAACGGCCATTGCATTCCTCATGCCTGCGAATTCGAATTTGAAGCGAACGCTTGAGCTTTGTGACCGGCAGCTCTGGTGGTCGGGGTCCTCAACTTCAGTTGGTCTAGTTCAGACAGTACATTCTGCCATTCGCCGGCGTTCTTCTTAGTCTCAATGGGGACTGTCAGGTCGGAGTAAAAGTCAAGGATGTTATTGCGAAGCTCCGGCGTGGTGAGATCGAACCTTCTGCCTGCCACCTGCGCAAGCAATTTGGCGTAAGCCTCGTCGGTCAATGAATACTCCGTTGCCTTTGTGGCCTGGCCGCTATCCAGGTCGACGTTACCCAGAGCCAGTGTGTCGGTGCGCGCTTGGTGAAGGAATTCGCGGTATTGATCGACTGTGGTGTTGATGCTCTTGATATACAGATCTTCGGCTTTTGCGGTCGGATTATTGAATGCCAGTCCCTTAAAGGGTCCAACCTTCGGGAGATACCGCAGCAGGGTTGAGAGGATGCGAGTCCCCACGCCGGGCTTCGCGTAATCCTTGCCCCACTCCTTCTCGTACCCCGAACGCGAAAGGCGGTACAAAAACTTCTTTCTGGCAAAATTGGGGGTCTCCCGCATCAACTCCTTTTTATGGGTTTGCAGCGCGACCTTGGTCATCTGGGGGATCAGCCGGCTGATCGCAAAGCGGTACGAGCCAACCGCGAGGTCCTCATGCGTGAGCACGTCCTTCAACTCAACTCCATACACGACCGGGAATACCCGCTCCAGCAGCGACTTGGAAACCTGGAAGCCGATAAACTCGTGGTATTGCTGCGAGGCGTAGCGGTTCTTCGCGACCTGAACCGTGTCGAAACCGAATTCCGTCTTCAGGTGCGCTGTCTTGTCTTGTGCATACCGGACTGATTTGCCGTACCTCGCGCGCAGCTTGGGATACTCGATCGCGACTGCCTGATTCACCGCCGGATGGCCGGCAATATCCGACGCGTAGTGTGACAATGCGCCCAAGGCGTAGGCGTACTCGTTTACGTCCTGGCTCTCGGCTATCAGCTCGCGAACAAAGTCGCCGCTGCGGACGTAATGCACCAGGTCGCTGAATTCTCTGCTTCCGAATGGGTAGTAGCCGAGGTCCTGAATGACCGCGCCTCCGTAAGCATAGGCGTGCGCTTCTTTGATCTGTTCGTCCTTGAGACCGGGAAATCGGTTGAGCAGAAGGGGCTGAATCTCGTCAGCCCACAACAGGTCAACGATCTCCTCGTGCGTGAGAACCGAGTACGCAGACAGTCCGCCGCTGCACAGAAGCACGAAAATCAAAAGCGCCGACACGCTGAGAGTAACTCGGCGCCGGCGCTTCGCTGTTGGCCCACTCGGCATGCTCACCCGCATAATTCAGATCCTGCCGACGAGCAGGAGAATGAGCACAATCAAAAGAATGATCCCGATGCCGCCCGTCGGTGCATAGCCCCAGTTTCTGCTATGTGACCATCGCGGCAATGCACCAAACAGTGCTAAGAGCAGAATCACGATCAGTATGGTTCCAAGCATGTTTCACTCCTTCGTGGTTGCAGTTAAAGGCTTCTTACCGCAAACTTCCCGTTGTCGCATTTACTGGGTGACCGATGGCTTCCCCGGAAACCAGAAGTTCGACTCTGCGGTTCTGGTGGCGGCCGGCCGCGTTACTGTTTGAGGCAACCGGCGAACTGTTGCCGTAACCCTGCGCAGTCACTGCATTGGCCGATACTCCTTCGTTCACGAGGTAATCACGTACTGAACCGGCGCGATTTTCAGAGAGTTTTTGATTCATCGCGTCACCGCCCACATTGTCCGTGTAGCCGCCGACTGCGATATTGAGCCCAGGGTAGGCGAGCAAAATACCTGCGACTTTCGCCAGCTTCTCCCGTGCACCGGACTTCAATGAGTACTTTCCGGTGTCGAATAGAACGTCAGACATGCTGACGATCAGACCGCGCGCGCTGTCGCGTGTTTGAAGCACCGCGTTCAGTTGCTCGGACAATCGGCTGCGCATTGCCATTTTGTCGGTTTCCGCTTCCTGCGCTGCCAGGCGGGACCGCTCCGTATCGGCCTGGGCTGCCGCGAGTGCCGCAGCGGAAGTAGCCTGGTTATCCGCCATATCAGATCGTGCTTTATCAGAATCTGCTTGGGCCTTGGCAGCATCAGCGCGGGCTGTGGCGCTGTCAGATTCGGCTTGTTGTTTGTCAGCTTGCGCTTTCGCTGCATCGATTTCTGCCTGCGTCTTTGCAGCCTGAGCATTTGCTGTGGCAGTTTGTGCAGCTAGCGTCGCTGCCTGTGCGTTTGCCGTATCCGATTCCGCCTGGGCTTTCGCGTTCTCCGCACGGATCTGGTCGGACTGCGCCTGGTTCTTCTGCCGCGTAGCGTCATCTGCTTCCGCCTGGGTGTGTGCTTGTGCATTGGCAGCAGCTTGGCGTTCGTTGTCCAGGCGCTCCTGGTCAATCTTCTTGACGGTGATTGCGCGAGCATCCTCCGCGGTCTCCACTACCTGCCGCGCGACTGCAATCATTGCTTTTCGATCCGTGTGCTTGTCGGTGGCTAATTGATCGACCTTGTCCATAAGCCGGACCGCATGTTGATAGCTGTCGCTGGCATACCGCTCGGCACCCTCGGATTCCGCGATGCGCACCGCATTGCGCGCTTCGAAGAATTCCAGCGGTAGATTAGTGTTCAGCACCACGGGGTCGAACTTGTAGCCCGTAGGAATATAGCCGCCACGCTCCATAAGTTCATACTTGGCGTTCATTGCTTCGACCGTTCCCTTGGTGTCCTCGCGAACGACGTTCTCGATCACGACGACGTTGCTGGGTTGGCGGACCGCGTAATAAGGTTCAGCGGTGACGATCAGGGCAAAGGCCTGGAGATCAGTGGTGACGTCGACTTTGCTGCGGTGGTTATCGCCAACTAAGATTTCGCCGAGGTTGACCGCCCGGCCTTCAGGCGAGACTGCCCACAGAATGTAGGTCAGGTACTCGCTCCCGAAAGTCGTGGGCTTTTCCAGATTGCCAAATTCAACTTCGACTTCGATATAGCCCTTTTTGCTTTCCACTTTGGCTTGGCCGGTGGCTGCCGGCATCAAGTCTGTCCCTGCAAAATCCAGCTTGCTGGCTCCGCCGCGATGCTTGTAATTGATTGCCTGCACGCTACGGCTGGTTACGGAGACGTGAAATACAGGAGTCGGGCTCAAGGGTTCGACCACGAGCTCTGTTTGAGAATTGGTTTGAGCAAAAGCGCCCGTGCTCAGAAGTATTGCGGCTGCTAAGAGAAGTTTAGTTTTCAATGGATCTCCTTCGGGCAGTTGCCTGCCGTCTTACGTTGTGAAGCATGAAATTGGACTATTTGTCTTCATATGGCTGCGGGGCGTTCACGATCCGATGTGCATACGAGATAGAGAATGAAAGAGCCCAAAAGCATTGAGCAACCACAGAACGACGGCAATCACTACTACTCCGTTCAGAATCGATTTGATGGACGACTGCATTGGGATGAATCGATTTACCAACCACAACAGCACACCTACTACGACCAGAACTTCGACTACTTGGAGCAATGGCATGGTCTTTGACCTTTCTTTTGCGGGCTACTCCCTCACCGGTCGTGAGGATGTCGCAAGTCTCGCGAACTTTCTGGGTCGAATCGTGCTCACCGGAAAAACCACGGCAACACACGCGCGGGCAATACTGATTAGCTGGATGTGGTAGCTGTCGGCTAATTTCACCAGATAGCGGTTTGCAGCGACCTTGATATCAGAGCCGCGAATCAGCCGTCGCAGCTCGGTTTTCACACTCAGGAGAACTCATCATGACAGGCGCATGGTATGGCGTCTGAGCAAGATAGCTCATGCGCGCTTATTCGGTCCCTGTAATGATCCGGGATGAGCTGGTTTGCAATTGCGATTACGCTGAATAAAGAGAACGCGGAGAGTACTCTGAAGATTGGAATACGGAGAAAAAGATTATGAATAAAAGGTGTCTAGAATACCGTGGCCACGGCCGTGCCTGGTTAAGAGGCCCCGGCTTCCTCCTGCGGCAAGACCCAGAGGAAGACCAAGAAGACGAGGATGAAGATGAGGATGAAGATGACGACAAGGAAGAAGACGATAAGGATGGAAATGAGGACGGCTATTCAGAGTGACCGCAGCTTCCATTCCAGCTAGCTGCGAAACTGTTCAATACTGCACATTCCAGGACCCACGTTTCGTTCTACAGTTTCATATGCCCGCTTCGGGTACTTTCAAATAGCCGCCAAACTGGCAGGATCACCATTCGCTGCGAAATACTGGGCGTCGTTACTCGCTCAGGCAGGTGTGTTACTCCCCGCTGTTGGCTCTATCCGAGCGCCTCCGCTTCACGAATTTAACCAACGATTGGAGCCCGACTTTTATGCCTCATGATCCAATCTTCCTGGAAATCGAAGTGAAGGGAAATGACACAGAGGATAGTTTTGAGACAAATTTGCACTGCTCACGAGCCGATTGTGGGGAGATCGTCAATATTGACAGCGATGGGCCGAAGACCATCCAGCGCGTGTCTTGCCCGAAGCACGGATTTTTGATTTCTTTCCCGCAAAAAGCAGCTCTCCTCGAGTTCGTCAGATGTTTAGCTAACACAATTCTCGCAGCGAGCGGTCACAAACTGATCGAGCAGGGAGCAGCATCGATTCTCGGGGGCAATGACTCGCTCCATGGAATCGTGAACTAGACGTGTGTGACTTTACCGGATTGCAGCCTGCGTCGCAGCGCTTGGTTGAAGGGCCTGCACTCTATAGTCCGTATATTCGATGGTCAGAGTGGCCCGTCCTCCCAGCCGGATATAGCTCACTGATTCGTTCTTAAGTGGAAGCCAGAACCCCTGCACTTTCCCGTATTCCTGATGAATCTGGCTCTTCTTCGTCCAGAATGACGGGTTTTCGGCTGGCTCGGCTTCGATTCGAGTGACTGCGAAATCGGCTCCATCGACCCACACCAGGCCACGATAAACGTACTTACTTCGCACCTTCGGGTCTACCCGCAATATGTATTGCCCACCATTGTTGGACGGTTCGTAGCCGACAAACGCAAAATTGTAGTTATCGCGATTGAGCTGTGTCTTGGCGCTCATGGCTGATTGTGCGGCCTCTTTCTCGCTGTCCAGAAGCTTTTTGAAAACACGATTAGCAATCAGTTTCGAACCGCTCTGCGAAATGATTGTGAACTGCTTGGAAGACGGCCTGTTATAGGTGGCTTCGACGGTCATCTCGGCAACCCGGTCGGAAGGCAGCCCTTTGTAAACGATGCGGTACACCCGGGTCGCCTCTGATTGCAGCAACGCCTGGGCGCGCTCTTGATTCCTGCGTATCAGGTTGTCCACGACCTGGTCTGTCGAAAGAGGAGCGCTCTCGGCGTGCGGCGATGCTGAATCTCCTGCATAGAGTTGCGAAGCGCTAATCAGGGTCGCCAACGCCGTCAAAAACCGAATTGTCCGCCTTGCTCTCATGGGGCTATATCCTGCGGCCCCACCGTTCTCTACTTGCAGCCGCCCCGACACGATACTCTGCGTTTCTAAAGCGGTCTGAGCAATTCTGAACAGTCGTTTCTTAGAAAGCGGATCGAAGAATGAAATGGAGTGCGTCCTGCAACCAGAAGTGTGTTTGAAATCATGCAGCGGAAGGATGACTGATCTTCTTTGGCCGGGGGCGAATCTCAGGGATCGCGTATAGATCCCCTAGATCAGCATCCGACAATCTGAATTCGTGGCCGCAATCCAAGCAGACTTTGTACGTTCGCTTCTTGATTGTGAACACCCGGCTTACATGACGGTGATGACAGCCAAATGCGAACTGAATTACCCAATGTAGCGGGTTCATCGATCGTGGTCTCGCCTGCGGTCGCAGCTTCCATTGACATCGAGCCAATTCAATAACGTCGTTATGCTAGCCCTGGCAAGAGCGATGGAGCAGTCGGCTGCGCCATAGTAGATGTTGAGAGTGTCCCCGTCTGAATTCATGGTGTACCCGCATGGGAAAACCACGTCGTCTACATCGCCATGTCGCTCGTACTCCGCTTCTGGTCCAAAGATCCACGAATCGCCACGCAGCAGGCACTTCTCCGGACGCTCCAGATCGAAAAGCGCCAGACCCAAGCGATACAGACATCCCGACGGTGTGTGCCGCACACCGTGGTAAAGAACCAGCCAACCTCGGGATGTTTCGATCGGTGGTGGAGACAGACCAATCTTGTTGGCATCCCACCAGGCGCCGCGCCGCGCTTCCAGCATAAGTCTGTGATGGCCCCAGTGAGTCAAGTCGGGGGAGTAGGAAATCCACATATGTGAACCAAGCGTCGTCATCGGCCGATGAATAAGCGCCCAGTAACCGTTGATCCTCCGTGGCAGCAGCGCTGAATCTTTGTCATCGGGAGGCATAATGACGCCGTATCGCTCGAAGGTCCGGAAGTCTTTGGTCAGCGCCAACGACACGCCTGGCCCGCCACGCGAGTAAGACGTGTAGGTTACCGCGTATTGCTGTAATTCGGGCACAAATGTAAGGCGGGGATCTTCGATGCCCCAAATCTCCTCAGGATATTCCTGTGGATTGGGCATCAACGTTGGTTGAGGATCGATCTGCCAGTGATCCACGCCATTGTGAGATCGAGCCGCGCACAAATGCGACAGTCCGCGTCGATCTTCTACGCGGCATAGCAGCAAGGTCGAACCATCGGCGAGCAGTGTTGCTCCAGCATTAAAGACACTATTAATGGAATAAGGCCAATCCTTACTGCTCAAGATTGGGTTGGCGGGATGCCGGAGGAGCAACGCTTCAGGACGGATCGAAACAGCAACACTCATAAAGTTTTCACTCACGAACAGCGATCAGGGATTCACCGATATCGTCGGCAAATAGGCTATGGCTCGACTTTTGTTGCACGAGGCGCATCTCGACAAGCGCCATCAGAAACGCCAGCGTTGACTCTGCCCCTTGGTTTTGATTCACACGCTCGGGATGCAGGCCGTCCCGGCAACCGCCGGTCGCAGGATCATATAGAGCAATCTGAAGATCGTTCTTGCCCATGAACCAGTTGAAAGCGGACCAGGCTTCCGTCAGCCAACGATCCTCGCCCGTCTCACGGTAAGCTTCGAGGCACGCGGACACAGCACCTCCGGCTTCCAGAGGTTGTTGGTCAAAGCGGGCCTTTTCGTGTCCTCGACGATAGAACCCTTGCGAGCCGATAGGAACAAAATGAGCATTCTCCGGAGAGCGCTGCGTTTTGCACAACCAATCGAGTGCCCCCAAGGCCACGGATACCATCGGGACATCGGAACTGTGACGTCCAGTTGTTAACACCGCTTGCGCCAGTCTGGCATTTGAATAGGCCAAAACATCTTCAAACCAGTTCCACTCCGCAGACTGGTTCGAAGCATAGAGTTGCAGGAGCCGGTGTGCCAGTATCGATCTTGTGTTTTGCACACTTCTATCCCCGGGAAAGCGACCGAGATATTCCTGAACGCCGAGTAACGCGAACGCCCAAGCGAGGGGACTGCTGAAGGCAATGACTGCTGGCAACGCAGTTTCAAAAAGACGTCCTGCCGCGCCGCGAAGCGCCTCATTGTTGGAACGCCCAAGAACCGTACCCAGCGCCCAAAGCGCTCGCCCGTGAGAATCTTCCGAACCCGCCGCCTCAGTCCACTTCCGTTCGTAAGTCAAAAAATTTCTAAATCTGTTGTTCTCCGGATTGAAAGCGTGTCCCAGAAATGCCAGGTACCGCGACGCGAGTATTTCGATTCCGGCCGACTCGGCTTCTCCAAGTTGCTCGATGAGAACAGTTAAGACCAGCGCGCGAGCATTGTCGTCGGTGGTGTATCCCTCGCTGTAGTTGGGCACGGTGAAGGTTGCATGCTGGAAAATGCCTGTGTCGTCGGTTAAGCGGCGCAGGTGGTCCAGGTTCAGCGTCGGTAATTGGTCGAAGTGTTTTTGTGTTGATTCGTCTACCAACATCGCTCGCGGTCGGCTGGCGCGGTCGCGTCGAGCTTGCGCAAAGCTGGCCATGTAACCATGCGCCACGCGCTTCCAGACCATCTCCCGTGCATATACGTAGGCTCGTTTACGCATGCGGTGTCGTATTGCAGGAGTATCCAGGAGTTCGACGGCCTTTCTTGCGATTGCATCCGGGTCATGGAAAGGAACCAGTGCGCCTCGGTGATCGTCCAGCAATTCGATCGCGTGCCAGTAGGGAGTCGAGATGATGGCCTTGCCCGCGCCCAGCGCATAGGCAAGCGTCCCTGAAACGACCTGCTCCTCAAAACGGTATGGAGTGATGTAGATGTCCGCAGCCCCGATGAACTCAACCATTTCGGCGGGGCTGACGAAACGATTGTGAAAGAGCACCTGCGATTCCACGCCCATTTCTTTCGCCAGGGCTTGCAAGTAGGCGCGGTACCGGTCGCCCTCGCGGCGCAGAATGTGCGGATGCGTTGCGCCGGCAACAATGTAAACGACGTTATTGTGCTTTGACAGGATCTGCGGCAGCGCCTTGATCACATTCTCAATTCCCTTGTTCGGAGAGAGCAGGCCGAACGTGAGCAGCACTGCTTTCCCTTCCACACCAAAGCGGTCCTTGTAGAAATTTGGGTCCAGGAAGGGCAGATCAGGAACGCCATGCGGAACCATGTCGATCTTATTCCCAGGCACTTTGAAGATTTCCTGCAGAAACTGCGACGAGAGCTGGCTCATGACGATGAGACGGTCTGATAGGCCGGCGATCTCTTCCATTACTAGCCGTTGATCAGGATTCGGTTCTCGAAGAACGGTGTGGAGAGTGGTTATCACCGGCATCTTGAGGCGACGCAACAGTCCCAGAATGTGGCTTCCTGCCGCACCACCAAAAATTCCGTACTCATGCTGCAGGCACACTAGATCGAAGTTCGTGAAATTCAGAAAATCAGCAGCTTGCTCAAAAGAAGAAAGATCGTCCTGCTGAAGGGCGAGGCGGACCCGCTCCGGGTAGGCATACCCAGATTCCGAATCGTTGACCGGTACCGCAAATAATCCCGCCGGGCCATAGTCCGCAGAAATTGCATCGCACAGATCAGTAGTGAAGGTAGCAATCCCGCACTGCCGCGGAAGATAGTTGCCGACCGCGGCTATGCGGCTTGGCAGTCCCGCGCTCGAATGCGGCTTAACCGACGTCGCTGTCCCTTGCTGCGACGAGCCGGAGCCCTGCTCTGGAGATTCGAGCAGCCCTGTCGAAGCTACGGTTTCCTTTTGTGACATCAATTGTCCTGGATTGCGCAGGGCTACAGTGGTGAAGGGTTGTTTCCAGAAGCGCCCGTTCGTCAGAGTCGAAATCACGGGCAACGCCGGTCCTTCGGCTTTCTATGCCGGGAGATTCCTCTCGTGGGCAGGAATATTCCATCTTTAGTATCAGCGCGTTGAGCCTGAAAGACTGGTCAAAACTGACCACACATGGGAGATCGTTGCTTCCGTGGAAATTCACGAATCGAACAGATCGCATATTCCGAAAGCCACATGAACCCAATCCCGCAGCTCTCGAGCAAGGGACGCATGACGCCCCTACATTGACATGGGTTTTTCAAATCTGGGAGCGCAACGATAAGCGGCGAGAGCATCTCTGGATGGAATCCCAGGCATCTTCCTTGTGTGTGAGTCTTGCTCATAAAAGTGGAGACGGCAGCCGCAATTTCACGGGCGCGGATTTCGATCCAATTGCCGTAGTACGTGAGTTCGGCTACAGCGAACTGGAAGCCAGGTTTTTGTGTGTCGTAGCTCAATATTCGGGCTACTTCACGCGCCGTCAGTTTCTCGCTTTCACTGGTAAGACCAAAGGCTGGGCGGTTCATAACTTCACGGAAAAGCTTCTAGCTAGAGGCCATGCGACCGTCACGCCGCTTGGTCATGGCATTCACCCTTTTTCGTCTCTGTTCCCGCCAGATATACGACGAACTGGACTGGTCGAGTTTGCGAATTCGTTCCACTTGTTCGGAAGAATTCATCCGCGCACGTCTATTGACACTCGATTTTGTTATGGCTCATCCAGCAGCCAATTACCTTCAGACTTCATCGGAAAAACAGGCCTTTTTCACCGAGAAGATGGGATTGCCGACAACCATTTTGCCGGGCAAAGTCTATTCCGGAATACCCTCGCTCGAGTGCAAACTGCGTTACTTTACGGACCGATTCCCGATATTCTTGGAATCACAGGACGCAGCTCAATCTGGATTGCAAAGCCCTGTTTTTGTATACTGCGATGCCTACGAAAAGGGCCTTGACGCCTTCAAAACCCACCTGCAGCGATACCAACCTTTGTTCAAACGATTAGCGAGATTCCGCTATATGTATGCGTCCCCGCAGCCTCGAAGGTTCGCCCGCGCCCGGCGACTTTTTGATAGCTTGATGCCAAAACATACCCAGGGACACGCGCGAACTGCTCTATTACTTCAGAATAGCGAGGCTCTGGGAGATCGGCGAGACGGCTGAATTGACCCGCCAAGATCGCGAATTTCTCCGCGCGGGGGACCAGAAATTCCGCCGTGAACCTTTCACGTCGATCTATCGAAAATG